>JQIA01000835.1_pt1 | contig 16270 bp, 16 predicted proteins | sample 811431 | NCBI WGS metagenome assembly JQIA01 (sample SAMN02998118, study PRJNA258478) | marine sediment metagenome | biome: marine; feature: seafloor; material: sediment; isolation source: oil-polluted sediment collected from 3 locations (0.5 km, 0.7 km and 0.9 km)... | place: USA: Gulf of Mexico ... | reverse complement strand
GGGTCCTTTTGTTGACCAGTCTTTGTGCAAGCTTTTTTCCGGCACCGGAAGATCCGCCGGTGATGATAATCTTTTTTCCGTCAAACATGATTTCCTCGGTTAAGTCAATAGTCTGCCGTTAATCTTCACCGGGAATAATTTTTGTCCGGTGTTTTTTAATCAGGAATGGCTCACCACAATGGGTTTCACACCAAGTTGCTGAATTTCTTGTTCCAAGTCTTCGGCATAGTCAGTCAAGCTGGTTGTTCCAAGTTGAGGATTGGGAGCATACTTCGGATCTATATCGTGGTAGCGCAAGGCAGTTGTGACACAGTGATAGCCTTTTTTTTCAAAGAGGCGCTTGTAATTTCCCCAATACCATTGTCCACCCCACATACCATGAATCATCAAGATGGTCTCGGTCATGAGTTCTCTCCCTTTTGGTTTAATTGACTTGATTAGCAGTAATATTATTATGCAGCCATTAAGAAAATAAACAATTATGTGGCTTAACTCCGAATGCAGTTTTGATGGGAGGATCAAAAAATGATAACACTTCATATTGCACCATATTTATTTCAGAGAACATTTAAATTAGCAACGAGGCATTTTTCGTCCAATTGATTTTGGGGTGCGCAGTCGCTTTCACTTAAGATCTGTGCCACTACCTCCCTTTAACCAATCTGCCACATACGCTGCAACATCTTGCCAACCCGGCTCTGCAATAACCCAATGTGCATGATTTTGGAATTCCTTATAGGTCGAGACGGCCTTGTATTTCTCGGCTATTTTCCGAACAATCGAGGCAGGCATTATTCTGTCTCCAGTGCTTGCAACAACCAGGACAGGGCAAGTCATTTTTGACGCGTCAACGTTGGATGCTCCCTTTGAATCAAAGAACCAGTATCCAATCTCTGCTACTACCTGCCCTGACTCATAGACAAATTTTTCGTAGGTTTTTTTCTGTTCATCAGGCGTTAGCAAATGCAGCATAGAATATATGACCTCATTTAACGTTTGGCGGATTGGTTTTTTCCAGAACCCCCATTTTGTTTGGATACTCCAGAAGCTCTTTACCACAGATGGTGTTAAAACCATTAACCCAGCAGGCGATGCGGGTGTCAGTAAAACGAGTGTCTCGGCTAACCCACGGCTTCCTAATATCTGTGCGAGTAAGCCTCCCATGGAATGACCCATTACAATGGGTTTAACGCCAAGTTGGTGGATTTCTTTTTCCAGGTCTTCAGCATAATCAGTCAAACTGGTTGTTCCAATTTTGGGATTAGGAACATCCTTTGGATCCATATCGTGGTGACGCAAAGTAGTTGTGACACAGCGATAGCCTTCTTTTTCAAAAAGACGCTTGTAGTTTTCCCAATACCATGGTCCGCCCCACATGCCATGAATCATAAAAATGGTCTCAGTCATTATCTCCCTCCCTTCAGGTTCATTTGGTTTGATTTATTGCCAACGCTAAGAGAACCGGCACAAAAGGGTTGAGGGAGCACTATCTACCGAAACTCTTTTACGTCCGAGTTCAGCGTCGGGTTATAATTGTTAGTTTTTTTTATGCAAATAAAACAATAAAATTAAAACTGTTACCTACAAGTATGGCAAATATTTATTTATTTTGCTTTGGGCGAATGTAGTGAAGGTCTCTTGAAAATATCTGTGTAGATCAAAGAACGCTCTGTTGTTGAACTGAGGAGACACTTGATGTGAGACAGTCTGAAATTGGGTTGCTTAGCCAATACACTCAGCAATATTTTAACCCCAATTCTAACAAAAAAATATAGTGAGTGTCAAGAAAAAGGGAATGACAAATAGCTTTAAACATCTTTTATTATTATAAATAATGTTATTTTTTTGAAACGATGTAATTAGATATTTAAGCTTTGTTGTTTACAAAAAAAAGTATCTGTATTTGAAACGTATATAGTTGATCCTTCCCTCAAAAACTGTATTCGAGGTTAAACCACATTTCTAAAATAATTGAACCATTTTTCTATTGGGAGACCATTCAAAACCGGGGGCAAACTCCAACAATTAATCCAACCATGCTATAATACCTCTTAGTTTTTGTCAAAAAATATCACACAAAAACGGGAGGTAAGGAATATGGCTGAAATTTATCAGATGAGGGCAAGGATAAGAAAGATAAGCCCTATCATTTATCGAAGAATTTTGATTCAAAGTGATTCTTCTCTGGCTGATCTTCATTATATACTCCAAATCCTTTTTGGATGGTCAGACACCTATCTTCACCAATTCCAAATCCATGGGAAACGGTATGGTGCCTCAAGGCCCGGTGGAATGTGGTTTTCTGATAATCCCAATGAGGTTCAGCTTAAATCATTCCAATTCCGTTTAAAAGAAAAATTTATGTATGAATACAACTTTTTTCATCATTGGGAAATAGAAATTCGCATCGAAAAGATGCTACCGGCAAATCCCCAAAAGTCATATCCCATATGCATTGAAGGCAAACGATCGGGGCCACCTGAAGACTGTGGCGGTCCATGGGTGTTTATGACGCTTAAAGATAAATATTCGCTTTGGTACATTGAAGACAGGCTTTTGGAAATAATTGAGCAGGATGAATTTGAGTACAGTTCAGAAGAGATTTATGCGTTCAAGTATTGGTTAACAAGCGATAAATTTGACCGACAATGCGTAAACCGTTGGATAATGCAATATTCGCAAGGTATTGATGATTGGATGTTTGAAATGGAGGAGGTGTAATATGAAGATGACAATTCAAATCATCATTAAACATGAACACGACGAAGAGGTAATTACCCATGATATTGCTTGTCTAACCAGAGGCGATTTATTGCCAGAATCATTAGGCCTTACTCTTGCGGAAGGCAAGAATTTACTGGGCAAGATGCAAGAACAGATGGTCTATCATCAGGTGGCTGGATACATACAGCAACATCGACATTGTACCAAATGCGGTTCAGACCATTCCATCAAAGATTCAAAACATATTTTATTTAGGACTCCTTTTGGGAAGCTGAAACTCAACAGTCCTCGGTTCTATACCTGTACCTGTCACCCGCAGACAAAAAAAAGTTATAGCCCCCTGGCAGCAACATTGCCAGAGAGAATATCTCCTGAACTTTTATATTTAGAGGCTAAATGGCCGTCTTTAGTATCATTTGGATTGACTGTGGATATCGTCAAAGAAATCTTACCAATCGATATGAACATTAGTAGTTTGCACGGTAACGCTCAGAAAGTTGCAAAAAGGCTTGAGAGCGAATTGGGGGAGGAGCAATGGGCATTTATTGACGGCTGTGAAGCAGAATGGGAGAAATTACCTAAGCCGGCCCCACCTCTTACGGTTGGCATTGACGGTGGTTTTGTCCACGCCAGAGATGGAGATAATCGTAAAGCAGGTTGGTTTGAAGTGATTGTAGGTAAAAGCATGAACGAGGAAGCAAGCTCCAAACGTTTTGGTTTCGTCAGGACTTATGATGAAAAGCCAAAGAGACGATTATTTGAAACGCTCAAGAGCCAGGGGTTTCAATTGAATCAACAGATTACATTCCTTTCTGATGGTGGGGAATCTGTCCGGAATCTTCAACTTTATATGAGCCCCCAGGCCGAACATGTTCTTGATTGGTTTCACATCACAATGCGTATAACAAACATGAAGCAAATGTCCAAAAGCCTTGCCAAGCATGCGGAATTTGAAAACCTTGAAAAAAAGTTGAAGCGGATAAAATGGTTTTTATGGCATGGGAATACCTTTAAATCATTGCAAGTTCTGGATAATATGTTATTTGATATTGAATGTTTTGAGGATGATTCGAAATATGCGACTTTGCCTAAATTTTTAAAAACGGTTCGTGAGTTTCGGGGATACATATTTAACAATAAAGAGTTAATTCCAAATTATGCGGATCGATATCACTACGGCGAAGCCATTTCTACAGCCTTTGTTGAATCTACAGTGAACGAAGTTATTAGTCGGCGGATGGTTAAGAAGCAACAAATGCGTTGGACCCGGCGTGGAGCCCATCATATGATTCAATTAAGAACTAAAACCCTGAACGATGAACTGAGAGATACCTTTCACCGATGGTATCCTGAAATGGCAAAAGTAGAGGGGTTTCATCCAGCTGTGTCTGATCCTGTTCCAGAACATTTGCTGAATTAGCCCCCGGTTTGGGATGGTCTCCAGGTAATGCTCTCTGATTCTGCAACAGAGAGCATTACAATATAAACTGTTACTATGTCAGGTTAAACAAGATCAAAACGATCAAGATTCATTACCTTGTCCCACACAGCGATAAAATCATTCAAAAATTTCTCGGTTGAGTCTTCGCATCCATAGACTTCAGCTATTGTTCTTAACTGTGAGTTTGAGCCAAAGACAAGATCGACACGGGAAGCGGTCCATTTTAAATCTCCGGTTTTACGGTCACGACCTTCAAAAAGAATGTCATCACCGTCAACCGGTTTCCACTCGGTGCCGATATCAAGAAGATTAACAAAAAAATCGTTGGTAAGAGCTTCAACGCGATCTGTAAAAACGCCTTGTTTGTCTGAACCGACATTCGTATCCAATACACGCATTCCACCAATAAGAACTGTCATTTCCGGTGCTGTTAAAGTCAGTAGCTGAGCTCTGTCAACGAGCATTTTTTCTGCCGGAACCGCATATTTTTTCTTCTGAAAATTTCTAAACCCGTCAGCAACCAGCTCCAGAACTCTAAAAGAGGGAACATCGGTCTGGTCCAGAGAAGCATCGGTTCTTCCTGGAGTAAATGGAACGATTACTTTCGTTCCGGCATTCATAGCAGCCTGCTCAACACCAGCGCAGCCTGCTAAAACGATTAGATCGGCAAGTGACACCTTTTTACCACCGGATTGTCCATCGTTAAACTCTCTCTGAATACCTTCCAGTTTTTGAATAACCGAGGCAAGCTGTTCCGGTTGATTGACGGCCCAGTCTTTTTGTGGTGCAAGATTTATTCTGGCACCATTAGCACCACCACGTTTATCCGAACCTCTATAAGTAGAGGCTGATGCCCATGCGGTTGAAACAAGCTGGGAAACAGAAAGGCCAGATGCTATAACTTTACCCTTAAGATCAGCAATATCAGTCTCATTTATAAGCTCATGATCAACGGTCGGAACCACGTCCTGCCAGATCAGTTCTTCTTTTGGAACTTCCGGTCCAAGGTATCGTGAGCGTGGGCCCATATCCCTGTGCGTTAACTTGAACCATGCTCTTGCAAATGCATCAGCAAACGCTTCGGGGTTTTCGTAGAATCGTTTTGATATCGGCTTATAAACAGGATCCATTCTTAAAGAAAGATCTGCAGTGGTCATGATAGTCGTAACCTTTTTTGACGAATCATGTGCTGCAGGTGCAAGATCTTTATCATCTGGACTAACAGGAACCCATTGTTTTGCTCCGGCGGGACTCTTTACAAGATTCCAGTCATAACCAAAGAGCATTTCAAAGTAACCATTATCCCATTGGGTTGGTTTAGGTGTCCAGGCGCCTTCAATACCGCTACTGATCGTATCGTCACCCTTACCACTTTCAAAACTGCTTTTCCAGCCGAGCCCCTGATTCTCTATTGCCGCTCCTTCAGGTTCAGGACCTACTTGAGTAGGACTACCTGCACCGTGACATTTTCCGAAGGTGTGACCACCTGCAACAAGTGCAACAGTCTCTTCATCATTCATTGCCATTCTTGCAAAGGTATCGCGAACATCTTTTCCTGAAGCAATAGCATCCGGCTCTCCATTTGGGCCTTCAGGATTTACATAAATCAAACCCATCTGAACAGCTGCAAGAGGATTTTCGAGGTCTCTATCACCCGTATAGCGACTATCGCCAAGCCATTCGGTTTCAGTTCCCCAGTATGTATCTTCTTCAGGTTCCCATATATCTTCACGACCACCGCAAAAACCAAAGGTCTTAAATCCCATTGACTCCAGAGCACAGTTACCTGCAAGAATCATCAGGTCACCCCATGAGATTTTGTTACCATACTTCTGCTTGATCGGCCAAAGCAGGCGCCTTGCCTTATCAAGGTTGACGTTGTCCGGCCAGCTGTTAATCGGTGCCAGGCGCTGGTTTCCAGCTCCAGCACCACCACGGCCGTCGTTCATTCGGTAAGTACCCGCACTATGCCATGCCATTCTGATGAATAACCCCCCATAATGACCATAGTCTGCCGGCCACCAATCTTGTGAGTCAGTCATCAGGGCATATAAATCTTTTTTAAGTGCATCATAGTCGAGTTTTTTAAACTCTTCCGCATAATTAAAATCCCCCCCCAGAGGATTACTTTTGCAAGAGTGCTGGTGAAGAATCTTCAGATTTACCTGTTCTGGCCACCAGTCCGTATTTGTCGTACCACTTGAACTCATATCTTTCGCTGTTTTTCCTGTTACAGGACATTTGCTTTCACTACTCATGATATTTCCTCCTTACGTAAATAAATTGTTAATAAAAAACGCCATTGTTTTAAAGAGTAACACCTTTTTTACATGCAACGACTTGTACAACTGCGCTTTCCCCCTGATGATATTTTCCTTCAAAAATATTTCTTTCCACTTCAGTGCCAATAATGAACTCCAAATCTTCAAGCTCAACACTCAAATCATCAAGAGACATAAATAAATCTCTTTGAGGTGGCCCACCAGTTCCATCCATATCAAGATGGCGCTCAGTGTATGCCTCTAAAATAAGTACGCCACCGTCTTTCAAAGATCTAGCTACTTGAGAATGAAGCTTTTTCGTAACAAAGGTGGAACGTGCGCTGCGATTGATACGATGCCATCCCATGCCTCATTTCCAAGGTCATAATCGGTTAAATCTCTCACTGTCGTTGTATTTCTACCCCGTTTTCAATAGCAAGCATTTCTGCCTTCTGAAGGCCGACTGAAGACTGGTCGACCGCTGTGACTGAATAACCCTGCTTTGCTAAAAAAACGGCATTCCTGCCTTCACCTTCTGCTAAACAAAGCACTTTCCCGTTGTTTGGTATTCTAAAATACTCAGCTCTCAGGAAATCATTCGGCTCAACTCCATAAGCAAAGCCGGCTTCATTGTATCTTTGGTTCCACATAGGTGTGAAGGTCCTAAAATTATAGTTGGCAGAAAAAAATAATTTACCCGTCAATTAGTTAAGGGGTTAACTAATTGATAAAATTTTTTTATCTGCTTATATTATTTGTAATTCTCTTAACGATTGATTTTAAAAACTCTATTTCCTCAATCGTAATACCTTCGCTCATATATTCAATATTCACTTTGGCAAGAGGTACAAGGTTTTGTAGCAGTTTTCGTCCGTCTGAAGTCAGGTAAACCCTGTTGCATCGCCCGTCAACCGGATCTGCTTTACGAAGGATGTAACCTGCCTTTTCAAGTTTTCTAATAAGGTTAAGAGCCGAAACTTTACTCTTGTTATATCTGTTGGCAAGACCCTGTTGAGTCAACCCGTCCTGCTGTCCCAGATGTACAAGAATAATCCATTGTTCAGTTGTTATGTTATACCCGGCTTCTCGGAATCGTTTATTTAGGCTTTCCCGCATATGCTTCTCGCACTTGGCTATTAGCATGGGGAAAGACTCATTTACATCATATTTACTGTCAAACTTAAGCATATCGTCAACACCTTAACTATTTTTTCTCTTTTTATCAATATTTTTATCTATTCATAGTGAAGGTATTAATAAGTTCTTAGCATTTATAAAAAATCATTTCAAAATAGGCTTAACTATTTTTATTCATAAGCAATCCCCCTCTTAAGTTGTCCATGATAAAGATGTCATTATTTTAAATGGTTTATGAAAATCAGTTCATAATTGAGTATAGATTTTAGATCTGGGCCCAACTTTAAATCTTAAGTAATAATACAAACTACATAAGAATAATTATCATTTAAAGGACAAAAAAAATGGAACGTTAATTTTTACTGCATGATTCACAAATTCCAAAAAAATCAAGCCTGTGACTCAGTATTTTAAAGCCGGTTCCACTTGAAACTTCACTTTTCATTTTTTCCAGACTTTCCAGGTCCGGGTCAATGATGGTCTTGCACTTAATGCACACCAGATGTGGGTGAGGATATGGTTTATTTCCGTCATATCTGTTGCTTCCATCCGGAAAACCTAATTCCAAAACTTCCCCCAGAGACTTAATAAGCAAAATATTTCTATAAACTGTCGCAAGACTCATTGTCGGAAAATCACTTTGAAGTTCCTGATAAATAGTCTCAACACTTGGATGACCTTCGCTTTCTGCAAGTATATTAACGATTGCCAGTCGCTGAGGGGTTATTTTGTGATTATTTTTCCTCAGTGCACTTACAATAGTGTTAAAACGATCATCCTGTTTATTCATATATCAAAATCTCTTTAGCTTGAATCTAAATGATAATGATTCCTATTTAGCAAAGAGTATTATTAGAGTCAATAGTTTTTTCAGATAACTTTGAAACTATATTTAAACAGCTTCACCTGTTGTAACAGCCTTTGATACAGCACTCAGGCTTGATGATGGCATCATCTTGTATGGTTTGCTATGCTTCTTACATAGTTTTTTAATTCTCAAACAGGCATTATGACTGTTACAATTAACTGGGCAAAGAACAAGGTCTGAGGCTGATACAAGCTCATTCAGCTGCTTTGTTCTATTTTTAATATAACCGTCATGGTAAACAAACTCGTTACCATCCGCTTCAACGATATCTCTGTAAAAAGGTTTCATTTTTGTCATGCCACCAACCATCAGAACTTTTTTCGGGCAGGTTTCACATGAAGGGCAAGCTCCTGGAATACACTCTGGTTTTACGTTAACATTTTTCTGATTGATGAGGTCTATAAGATCTTCTTTCAAAATTTTACAGGTAGATTCAATATCAAAATAATTAATCTCAAGTTTCCTTTTTTCTCTTAACAATGCCTGGTTTTCTTTTATCAAAGCTTCATTTTTTCCCTGTATAGAATATAGTTTCCCCTCAAAGTTTTCTTTATTGTAGAGCTCTGATCTGTTATTGTTATTTTCATATTCTTCCAGCTTTTTCTTCAGCTTATTCTCACTTTTTTCAAGCTCTTTTATTCGCCTCGTTTGTTTTTTGAATGTTTTTTTCAATTCTCTGCTTTTTTCTTTTTCATCTTCCAGTCTATCGGAGAGTATTTGATTTCCATTCTTTTCAATTTGTAATGATTTTTTGGCTTTCATTATGTCATACATATTTGAGTGCCCCATCATATGAATATCGCCAAATGCTTTTGTTTTTAAATACATTGAAACATCTTTTCGAGTTGCGATGACGTAGAACAACCCTGCCATTTCACCAGTATGCATTGTATCGGACCAAAGGGTTTCAAGTTCAGATTCTTTTAATGTTTTATATTTTTGAATTGACACTTTATATTTATTTTTTATATTTCTGTCTATTTTTAAGGAAACAGGATTTTCACTTCCCGCAAATTCCATAAGAGTATGATGGGCATCAAACTCTGACGCTCCTTTTTTAAGTCCTTCAGTCTTTTTTAATATTTTCCTTTGTTCCTCAATCGTCAGACATGATCCAATAAGTGGGCATCGAAAATTTGCGAAAACTTTCCATACCGGAATGGATTCATACTCTTGAAAAGTGTATTTGCTGCTCCTGATGTCCGTTAGAATTTTAAGGTCAGTATTCGATATTGCTTCGTTAATTTTCATGGGCTCCCTTTGTAATTTATCTGTTTTTAAAAAGCATATTAGTTAATTTTTGTTTCCCCTTAAAAAAATGTGAGAACACTTGGTTTTCTTATCCATCGTTATTTATCACCAGTATTTAATAAGCCAATAATTATAATGTTAGATAAACATAACATTGACATACTAATAAATTGTGTGGCTTAGAAATGTCAACTATTTTTAATGAATTATAAATAATAAACTTTTTAAGAAATTATAAACAAGCAAATAAATACCTGTAATAATTAATTATAACATAATTAATATTTGAATAAGTCAAGGCAAACAATGTATGGTTCGTTAAATTATATTGACACACATAAAAGTTAGATGTATCTAACATTGAAATTTTACATACAAATATTTTTTGGAGATAAAAATGATGAACTTACGTGAAATGAAAGAAGGCCAAAAAGGAACCATCTCAGCTGTTAGAGCTGATGGTGAAATGGGAAGAAGGCTTAGGGATATGGGGCTTGTGAAAGGTTCTGAAGTTTTTATTCAGGGAAAAGCACCTCTGTATGACCCTGTTGCAATTCGTATAAAGGGGTTTACGCTGACACTTCGAAATAATGAGGCAGACTTTATTGATGTGGAGGTAGAAGGATAATGAACCAGACAATTGCACTCGCTGGAAATCCGAATTCAGGTAAAACAACATTATTTAATGAACTTACAGGCGCGAGACAACATGTAGGGAACTACCCCGGTGTTACCGTCGAAAAAAAACAAGGGGTCTACAGTAATGACGATATTCAACTAAATGTTGTCGACTTACCCGGTACATACTCTTTAACTGCATTCTCGCTTGACGAAGTTGTTGCCCGTGACTTTCTTGTTCATGAAAAGCCCTCAGCGGTTGTTAATGTTATTGATGCCTCTAACCTTGAGCGAAACCTATACCTGACGATTCAATTTTTAGAAATGGGACTTCCTGTTTCTATTGCGCTGAATATGATGGATGTTGCAAAAGGAAGAGGTATAGAAATAAATACTAGAAAACTTTCTGAGCTTCTCGGCGTACCGGTTGTGCCCACAATTGCACGATCCGGGAAAGGAAAAAAAGAGCTTATGGATACCGTTGTAGCATCTACAAGTATGACGGCAAATCCCCCTCTTTCTCTTTCGTATGGTCCTGATGTTGATCAGGCTTTGGTCGAAATAGAAACTCTTGTATCAGAAAACAATCTTTTAACCAAAACCTATATACCCCGGTGGGTTGCTCTTAAATGCCTTGAAAAAGATGAACAGATTATCAGTATCTGTATTGAACAGAACCAGGAATTGTATAAAAAAATTGAAACCCTGGTTGATGCATTGACAAGCCACCTCAAAACAACTCTGGATACATACCCCGAAGCGATTATTGCCGATCACAGGTACGGTTTTATCAGCTCTGTTCTAAAGCAGGGTGTTATCAAACGTCAATATGACTACAACCGCCTTGAATTGTCCGACAAAATAGACAAAGTTTTAACAAACCGTTTTATCGGGCCCCTCGTCATGATTGGGATCCTGTTTGGCCTCTACCAGTTTACATTTACCTATAGTGAGCTGCCGATTGGCTGGATAGAAAACTTTTTTGGATGGTTAGGTGGCGTTGCTGAAAACACTCTACAGGATGGCCTTCTTAAATCAATGATAGTTTCTGGAGTAATTGATGGTGTAGGCGGTGTTCTAGGATTTGCCCCTTTGATCATGTTCATGTTTTTTGGAATTGCAATCCTTGAGGACTCAGGCTACCTCGCAAGAGTTGCATTCATGCTCGACAGGGTTTTCAGAATATTCGGGCTACATGGCAGCTCTGTTATGTCTTTTATCGTTTCAGGTGGTATCGCCGGAGGTTGCGCTGTACCAGGTGTTATGGCGGCACGAACTCTTAAATCACCTAAAGAAAGGTTGGCTACACTTTTAACAGTACCTTTCATGAACTGCGGTGCCAAGCTACCGGTTTTTGCTCTGCTTATCGGGGCATTTTTCTCCAAAAACCAAGCAACAATGATGCTTGTCATAACGCTGGTATCATGGATTGGTGCTTTGGTTGCGGCAAAACTCCTTAGAATGACACTGATTAAAGGTGAGTCAACACCATTTGTAATGGAACTTCCACCATACAGACTACCGACTTTCAAGGGGTTGCTGATTCATACCTGGGAAAGAACCTGGCAGTATGTCAAAAAAGCCGGAACTGTAATTTTAGGTATCTCAATACTTTTATGGGCAATGATGACTTTTCCAGGTCTGCCGGATTCTGACATTGAAAAGTTTGAGACAAATAGAACAACTATTAAAACAACAGCACTATCAGCGACTATTACCGAACTTGAATCTGCGAATGAAGAGACAGAATTATCTAAACAGGCGCAAACTCTTCAGGATAAACTGTTTTCTGTAGACGCCGCAGAAGCAGAAGCTGCTCTCAGACATTCTGTTGCAGGACAAATTGGTGTTGCACTGGAAAGTATAACTCAATTTGCCGGGTTTGATTGGCGAACCAACATTGCTTTGGTCGGTGGTTTTGCTGCCAAAGAAGTCGTTGTATCGACATTAGGGACTGCATACTCAATGGGTGAGGTTGATCCGGAAGAAACAGAGTCTCTATCAGAATCTCTGGCTTCTAATGAAAACTGGAGCCCGCTTTCAGCATTTTGTCTGATAATCTTTACAATTTTCTACGCTCCCTGTTTTGTAGCAGTGGTCTGTATTGCAAGAGAAGCAGGCTCATGGAAATGGGGCGCATTTTCAATGGTGTTCAACACGGTAATTGCATTTGGGCTTTCGGTTACAATTTTTCAGCTCGGAAAACTGATTGGTTACTAATATTTTTTACAAAAATTTTATATAAAAGGAGAAAAAATAGAAATGAAACAAAGAATTGCTAAATCAATAGTTGTTGCAGGGGTTCTGCTTACAGGGATTTATACAAATGCGATTGCGGAAAAAACGACATGGCATGATTCAGTTACAGTTTCTGGGGTTGTTGAGGTAGAGGCTGGAGCTGCCAGCAATTACAACGGAGATGATTCGAGTGATATTTCTCTTGCAACAATGGAGCTTGGCATTGAAGCAGTTTTATCTGAACAGGTTACAGGAAGTCTGGTTCTATTGTGGGAAGAGGATGCTACAGAACCGGTAGATCTTGATGAAGCGATTATTACTCTTGGCAGAACTGATAGTCAGCCATTGTTTATGGTTCTGGGTAAAACAACGGCACCGTTTGGGGCTTTTGAATCAAACATGCTTACAGATCCGATGACACTTGAAATAGGAGAAACCGGTCAAAGCCTTATCCAGGCAGGTTATGAAAAAAATGGTCTTCACTTATCAGCTTACACTTATAAAGGCGATGTCACTTTAAATGGTGATGATGAAACTATCAAATGTTTTGGAGCATCAACTGCCTACACCATGGAAAAGGATGCTTTTACGATTTCACTTGGTGCCGGCCTAAACAGCAATATTATGGACTCTGACGGCCTTGGTGACGCATTCACCGAAGCACAGGAAGCGTTTATAGATGGAGCGGCAGATGATGCAGCTTATGAACTTGAAGATGCGGTTTTTGGCTATGCGTTAAATGCAATGGTATCAGCAGGACCGGTATCTCTAAGTGCTGAGTATGTTGCTGCAGGTGATGATCCTGAGTATTATACAAATGACGGAGCAGGCACAGAAACAACCGTTAAGGCAGAAGCTCCTTCAGCATGGCATGTGGAAGCAGCTTTCACCTTTCCAGTCTCTGATAAAGAAATTACAACAGCCGCAACTGTTCAAGGTTCTGAGAACATGGCAGGCACTTTACCTGAAAGCCGTTATGGGGTTGCTGTTGGTACTGCACTGACAGACAATCTGGGGCTGACTGCTGAATACATTATTGAAAATGACTATAGTGTTTCTGATGGTGGTACAGATGATGATGCGTCTGCCATGACAGTCCAGCTGGCACTTGAGTTCTAATAACTTTTCACAACTGCCATACGGAGTACTCCTCCATATGGCAGTACTTTTTATGATGTAATAAGCCAGTTTACTGAAATTTAATGGCGATATTAAATATTGTTGATGACCAGAAGGGGAAAGTATGAATAAGCATGCATCAAAAGTTTTTAAGTCATTTCAAATAAAGTATATGACAAAAATCGCTCAAAATAAATTTGATTCAGTTATTATTAAAAATGATATTTTTGTTAAATGGCTTATAGGATACATGGTTCAGGAAGGTGTGCCGTTTAAGGTTATTCCTATGGGCTTTGGCGTTAACAAGGTTGTTCACGAAGGTATTTGTTGTCCGAATTGCAATGGTAAGGGCTTTTTTCCGATGAAAGAGGACGAAGGGGATATTGAAAAGACAGCTGCAGCATAGTGTTAATTGGGAGACCATTCAAAATGGGAATGTTTAAAAACAAATTAAGAGCTGTTTCTTTTTTCTCTAATGGTTATCTTTATTGGCAAGTGAATATTAAAAGTACTCCCTTTGCCCTCTGTGCTATGTACTGACACCGTGCCGCTATGAGCCTGAACAATATGTTTAACAATTGCAAGACCAAGCCCTGTGCCACCTAACTTCCGGCTTCTGGCCTTATCAACACGATAAAATCTTTCAAATATTCTGCTCAGGTGCTTTTCAGGTATGCCCTGACCTTGATCGGCAACGCTTATAGTGAGTTTTCCTTCTTCAGCTGTCGCTGACATACTCACTATTGTCTCCTCAGAACTATACTTCACGGCATTATCAACAAGGTTCACCAAAGCTTGTTCCATAAGGTGTTCATCAGTTTCAATAAAAAGATTATCATTTATCTTATATTCCAGTTCAATTTTTTTCTCATTTGCCTTTGCCTGAACGACCTGCAAAACGGTTTCAAAAATATCTTCCACTCTGATTTTTTCAGTATCAACATCATGTTTAAATGATTTCTGTTCAATCCTTGCAAGGGATAGCAAATCCTCCAGAATGGCATCAAGCCTATCAACATGCTTCATTACAATTTTTAAAAACCTTCTAGCATCTTCAGGACTTTCAGCCTCTATCTGAATAATAGTCTCAACAAAACCTTTAATTGCAGTCAATGGAGTTTTAATTTCATGGGAAACATTAGCCACAAAATCCTTTCGGATATTTTCCAGCATTCTCACATGAGTAACATTATTTAAAACAATCAAAGTACCAATCCTAAGGTGTTCTGAATTTTTAAGCCCGGTACTTCTAATGTTAATAATATTTTTATTATAAGGCCCAGTGACAACATAGCTGCATTTTTGTCCTGTAGAACTTCCGTTTTTAAACGGAACTGGAACTATTCCCAAAGCCTTGTAAAATAAGGCTTTGCAGCAATTATAGAGAAATAAAAGCCAATATTTTTCGTTTTTGATATGAAATACAACTAATGATAACCTCACTATAAACATCCGAGAAGAGTTAAAACCGGATGTTATTTGTGTTCTTTTTGATAAGTAAGACTCCTTTCAGTGTGAAATTGCAAAAAAAAGTATGAAAACTTCCAGTTCTTTCCCAAAAACGGAACTGGAATTAGGGTTAATTGGGGGGCTTCACATACCCCTCCAATTCGGTTCCGGTTTGATTTAAGTCCTTGGTATTTTAGTCAAACCCAAACCCCTTGATCAGTAAGAATGATCAAATAGAAACGTCTGTCTTTTTGGTGCCGGATACGTTTCGAATGTTGGGGTATTGGAACTGAGTATGATTTGAGCGGCAAAGTAACTTATGTATCAGTTGTTTCAGCTTCTTGGCCAATACATTATTATAGTTACACCTATTAAAGCAATAAAACCGCCGACTATATCAAATTTATCCGGTTTGATTCCGTCTATCCCCCACCCCCATAAAATAGATAGAACGATAAAAACGCCTCCATAAGCGGCATAAACCCGACCAAAATTAGCTGGTTGTAAAGTTGGGATTATACCGTAAGCGACCAGAACAACAGCACCCACAACCGCATACATTACTGGCTTGCCTTCTCTGATCCAAAGCCATATCAAATACCCGCCTCCTATTTCAAATAAACCAGCAATTAAAAAATATAGTATAGATTTTGCGATTGTTAAAGTTTCCATAATTAGTAGTTTCTCTATAATTAGTTTTTTTACATTTTATACTTAATAACTCAAGGCTATTCAATTCTGAGGGGGCTATATAAACACCCACGTTTCAAATACTTTTGTTTATTTTTTTAATAATTTCTGAAAAGTCAGCCTGCTCTTTTTCTGTCAGGCAGGATATCAGCTCTTCAGTCATTTTTATATGAAAGTTGTGATGCTGATTAAAATATTTATTTCCTTCAGTAGTTAAGACTATTAAATAGGATCTTCTGTCCTTTTCGTGGGGCACTCTCTTAAGAAGGTTTTTTTTTTCGAGCCGGTCCACAGCAACAGTAAGTGTTCCTGTTGTAACCCCTGTTTTTTCGGCAAGGTCTTTCATCTTTATCTTTCCTGCGTGCCCTACAATCTCAATTGTATGAGCCTGAGTTGTTGAAAGGCCGGTTCCTCTGACCACAGATTCTTCCCAGGATGAGAGTTTTTCGAAAAATTCAACAATATTCTTTGAAA
>JQIA01000834.1_pt1 | contig 16273 bp, 12 predicted proteins | sample 811431 | NCBI WGS metagenome assembly JQIA01 (sample SAMN02998118, study PRJNA258478) | marine sediment metagenome | biome: marine; feature: seafloor; material: sediment; isolation source: oil-polluted sediment collected from 3 locations (0.5 km, 0.7 km and 0.9 km)... | place: USA: Gulf of Mexico ... | reverse complement strand
ACTAAGAGTGTTGGTAAGCGTGATGTAAACTTCTCACCGAAAACTATGGAGGCTTTCCCTCCACAGATTCGTAAATACTAAGGGGAAGTTGAGAATGTTAGTTAGTGTATATCGTTATAACCCAGAAGTAGATAAAACACCTTATATGCAGGATGTTCAAGTTGATATCCCTGCCGGTAAGGACCTAATGGTATTAGATGTTCTAGAGCTAATGAAGGCTCAGGATTCTTCTTTATCATACCGTCGTTCTTGTCGTGAAGGTGTGTGTGGCTCAGACGGTCTTAATATGAACGGTAAAAATGGCTTGGCGTGTATTACGCCTATGTCTGCTGTCGTTAAGAAAAACAAGCTTGTATTGCGTCCGCTGCCAGGTTTACCTGTTATTCGTGACTTAGTTGTAGATATGTCAATGTTCTACAAGCAATATGAAAAGGTTAAACCTTTTCTTATTAACGATAAGCCAGCACCTGCAATTGAACGTCTTCAGTCTCCTGAAGAGCGTGAAAAGCTAGATGGACTTTACGAGTGTATCTTGTGTGCTTGTTGTTCTACTGCATGTCCTTCATTCTGGTGGAATCCAGATAAGTTTCTTGGGCCAGCAGCTTCGATTCAGGCATACCGTTTCTTGGCTGATAGTCGTGATACGGCAACAGATGAGCGTTTAACTGATCTGGATGATCCTTTCAGCATTTTCCGCTGTAGAGGCATTATGAACTGTGTAAGTGTATGTCCAAAGGGTCTTAACCCAACAAGAGCTATTGGTCATATTAGAAATATGTTACTCCAGCGCGCTACCTAGTTATTGAAGGTACACACGCTAAATAGGTGCGGTCAGTTTGACGCATCTAATAGATGTTGAGTTGGAATGCGTCATAAATGGGCGTTTTTCAATTTTTGTCTATACTGTACTGATGAATCCATGCGTTGTTGCTACTAAAGGCTAATATCTAGCCATTGTTTTAGCGCGCATAGTCCGGAACCTGCTACGTAAACCCAAAAGGTGAATGTGGCAGTTTTGCTGAAAAAAAGAAGAACCATTGGTTGGCGGGTAACACCCGTGCTATCTGTGGGGCAGCAGTCATCAAAGGTAAGTTTTTAACCGGTTGCCACCAGATAGCTCCCAGGCATTAATTAAGGTGAGCTATAAAAAATGCAAGAAAGCATAATGGAGCAGTTATGGCAGACTTCCCATCTGGCAGGAGGGAATTTTGCTTATGTTGAGCAGTTGTACGACACGTACCTGACGGATCCTAATCAGGTTCCAGAAGAGTGGAGGAGTTACTTTGATCAACTCCCCGGATCAGAGGACGGTGTCATATCTCAAGACGTTCCGCACTCTACTATTCGTGAACAATTCCTGCATATATCAAAAAATCAGCGTCAATTTTCACAATCGTCAATCCCGTCTAGTGCGACTTCAGAGCACGAAAAGAAACAAGTTAAAGTCCTCCAGTTAATCAACGCCTACCGATTCCGAGGTCATCAGCACGCAAAGCTTGATCCGCTCGGAATAATGGAGCGTGAAACGATAGCTGACCTGGGTTTGCCATACCATGGTTTAAGTAATGCTGACTTGGATATAGAGTTTCAAACAGGTTCTTTAATGTTTGGTTCTGAGTCGATGACCTTAAAAGACATTGTTGCAGGTCTTGAGGCTACTTATTGTGATAGTGTTGGTGCAGAGTATATGCACATTGTCGATACAGATACTAAGCGATGGTTTCAGCAGCGTCTCGAGTCTGTAAAGGCTCACCCTGAATTTGAAGCCGATACCCGCAAGCATTTATTAGAGCGTTTAACAGCAGCAGAAGGGTTGGAAAAATATTTGGGTTCAAGATACCCAGGTACTAAGCGTTTCGGCTTAGAGGGGGGGGAAAGTTTAATCCCTTTAACAGATGAGCTTATTCAACGAGCGGGTAGTTACGGCGCTAAAGAAATAGTTGTTGGTATGGCTCACCGAGGGCGCCTCAACGTTCTTGTCAACACTTTAGGGAAAAACCCTAAAGACTTATTTGATGAGTTTGAAGGAAAGAAGCAAATTGATATGGGTTCTGGTGATGTTAAGTATCATCAGGGTTTCTCTTCGAATGTAATGACTCCCGGTGGAGAAGTGCATTTAGCATTGTCATTCAACCCTTCGCATTTGGAAATTGTTTCGCCTGTTGTTGAGGGTTCGGTAAGGGCTCGTCAATCTCGACGTGAAGATGGTGTTGGTGAGACGGTTCTACCTATTATTATGCATGGTGATGCCGCCTTTGCTGGTCAGGGTGTCGTGATGGAGACATTTCAGATGTCTCAAACCCGCGCTTACCGTACGGGTGGAACGGTACATATCGTTATAAATAACCAAGTTGGCTTTACAACGAATAAACAAGAAGATGCTCGGTCGACTGAATATTGTACTGATGTAGCTAAAATGATTCAGGCACCTATTCTACATGTTAACGGTGATGACCCTGAGGCGGTATTGTTTGTTACGCAGGTTGCAATGGACTATCGCCACCAGTTCAAAAAAGACATTGTTATTGATCTTGTTTGTTATCGCAGAAGAGGGCATAACGAAGCCGATGAGCCTTCAGGTACACAGCCTGTTATGTATAAGCAAATAAAAGTGCAGAAAACAACACGCACTCGCTATGCAGACCAGCTCATTGCTTTGGGTGTCGTAACGGCTGAAGAGTGCAAAAAGCTTGATGATGATTACAGGAAGGCTTTGGATGACGGCGAGCATGTTGTAAAGAGCCTTGTAAAAGAGCCTAAGCTTGAGCTTCATGTTGATTGGGCTCCGTACCTTGGTCACGAATGGACTGCAAAGGCTAAGACAAGTGTTAACCGAAAAACCCTTGAACGTCTGGGTAAGAAACTAGGGCAAATACCTGAAGGTTTTCCTATTCAACGCCAGGTTCAAAAAATTCTTGAAGATCGTAATAAAATGAACCAGGGAGCCATGCCTGTAAATTGGGGGTATGGTGAAGTAATGGCTTATGCAACGTTGCTTAATGAAGGGCATGAAATCCGTATAACGGGTCAAGATGTCGGTCGTGGAACCTTTTCTCATCGTCACGCAGTGCTTCATAATCAAAATGATGGTTCGGTTTATACGCCACTAGAGCATTTGTCTGATAAACAACCGAAAATTGAAATCTATGACTCATTACTTTCAGAAGTCGCTGTATTAGGGTTTGAGTATGGCTATGCCACGACTAATCCGAATGCACTGGTTGTCTGGGAAGCTCAGTTTGGTGATTTTGCCAATGGTGCACAGGTTGTTATAGACCAATTTATTACCAGTGGTGAGCATAAGTGGGCTAGGTTGTGTGGTCTTACTATGCTATTACCTCATGGGTATGAAGGGCAGGGTCCTGAGCATTCTTCTGCAAGACTGGAACGTTATTTGCAGTTGTGTGCTGAACATAATATTCAGGTCTGCGTACCAACAACGCCTTCTCAGGTATTTCACATGCTAAGACGGCAGGTGAAAAGACCGTTAAGAAAACCGTTGATTGCTATTACGCCAAAAAGCTTGTTAAGGCATAAAGAAGCAACGTCAACTATTGAAGATTTGTGTGAGGGTACATTCCATACAGTGCTTCCTGAGGTTGATAGTATTGACCCTAAAAAAGTTAAACGTGTAGTGATGTGTAGCGGTAAAGTCTATTACGATTTATTGGAACGTCGTCGCACAGAAGAACAAACGGATGTCGCCATTGTTCGAATAGAGCAGCTTTATCCTTTCCCGGCAGATGATTTGCAAGAAGTCCTGTCGGTCTACCCGAAACTGATTGATGTTGTATGGTGTCAGGAAGAACCGATGAATCAGGGGGCTTGGTATTGTAGTCAGCACCATATGAGAGAAGTATTAAGAGAGATTAACTATAAGATCTATCTTAATTACGCTGGTAGACCTGCTTCGGCAGCGCCGGCTTGTGGTTACGCTTCAATACATGTGGAAGAGCAAAATAAACTCGTTAGCGAAGCATTAGGCGTATAACGAAGTGCCAGGCCTTTAATGACATGTTAGAGGTCAGGTTAAAAGAATTTAATAACGAAAAGAATTTGTAGAGAAAGGATAACCAATGGCAATTGAAATCAAAGCACCTACCTTCCCGGAATCCGTTGCAGATGGAACCATTGCTACATGGCATAAGCAGCCAGGTGAGCAGGTTTCCAGAGATGAACTGATAGTTGATATTGAAACAGACAAAGTAGTATTGGAAGTTGTAGCCCCGAACGATGGTGTTGTTGAAAGCATCGCTAAAGGTGAGGGTGAAGTTGTTCTGAGTGGTGAAGTTATTGGTGTTTTTGTTGAAGGCGGCACAGCTTCTACAACAACAGATGCACCTGTTCCCGCGGCTAGTTCTGAGTCCGTTTCTACTGAAACGCCAAATGCTAGCCCCGCTGCTCGTAAACTAATAGATGAAAATGGTTTAAATGCTTCGGCTGTACCTGCTACCGGAAAGGGTGGGCTCATCACGAAAGAAGATGTTGTGAACTATATGGGTGCATCATCTAAGTCAGCACCTGCTAGTGTGCCCCAAACTGAAACAAAGAAAGCGGCTGCGCCTGCACCTTCAATGCCCAGTTTAGATATACCTGGTCAGGGACGTATTGAAAAACGTGTTCCAATGACGCGTCTGCGTGCAAGTGTTGCTCGTCGCTTGGTAAGTGCTCAGCAAAATGCTGCTTTGTTAACAACATTTAACGAAGTTAACATGAAGCCGGTTATGGATCTTCGTAACCAATACAAAGACTTATTCGAGAAAAAGCACAACGGCACACGCCTAGGCTTTATGTCATTCTTTGTTAAAGCAGCTGTTGAAGCACTTAAACGTTTTCCTGCTGTAAATGCTTCAATTGATGGCAGTGATATTGTTTATCATGGTTACCAGGATATCGGTGTAGCTGTTTCTTCTGATCGCGGGTTAGTTGTTCCTGTATTAAGAGACGTAGATGGTATGGGTCTTGCTGACATCGAAGCAGGTATTCGTAGTTACGGCCTTAAAGCACGAGACGGTAAGCTAGGAATTGAGGATATGACAGGCGGTACTTTCACCATTTCAAATGGTGGAGTGTTTGGTTCGCTGTTGTCGACACCCATTATAAACCCGCCTCAAACGGCCATTCTTGGAATGCATAAAATCCAGGAACGTCCAATGGCAGTTAACGGTGAAGTAGTTATATTGCCAATGATGTATTTGGCTCTGTCTTATGACCACAGGATGATTGATGGTAAAGAAGCAGTACAGTTTTTAGTGACGATTAAAGAGTTACTAGAAGACCCTGCTCGAATCATCCTCGACGTATAGAAATTTTTAATTTTAACGTTAATTTAAAATTTAAGCGGAATGTGAAATGTCAGATAAATTTGATGTCATTGTTATCGGTGCCGGACCAGGCGGTTATGTAGCGGCTATTCGCTGTGCACAGTTAGGTTTAAAAACAGCGTGTGTAGAAAAGTGGACCTCTGAAGCAGGAAAGCAAATTTTAGGTGGAACCTGTCTAAACGTAGGTTGTATTCCTTCTAAAGCGTTGCTTGAGTCTTCACATAAATATGAAGAAGCGGTTCATGAGTTTGAAACTCATGGTATAGCAACCGGTGACGTGTCAATGGACGTTACTAAAATGATGGATCGTAAAAATTCCATCGTTAAGAATCTCACCGGTGGTATTGCTTCTTTATTTAAGGCTAATGGCGTTAAAGCGATTCAAGGCTCTGGTAAAGTGTTGGGTGGCAAGCAGGTTGAAGTGACTGACAAAAACGGTGCTACGTCAGTATATGGTGCTGAAAATATTATTATCGCAACAGGTTCTAAGCCTGTTGAGATCCCGCCAACGCCGTTAACAGAGGGTTCAATTGTTGACTCGACGGGCGCTTTGGATTTTGATGAAGTGCCAAAGCGTTTAGGTGTTATTGGTGCCGGTGTTATTGGTTTAGAGTTAGGCAGTGTTTGGGCTCGATTAGGTTCTGAAGTGACAGTGCTTGAAGCTCAGGATACCTTCTTACCGGCGGCTGATCAGCAAATTGCAAAAGAAGCGTTAAGACAGCTTAAAAAGCAAGGCCTGGATATTAAGCTTAGAGCAAGGGTAACGGGTAGCGAAGTTAAGAGTGGCGTTGTTAATGTTGCCTATGAAGATACCAAAGGTAAGCAGCAAGCAAAATTTGATAAAGTGATTGTTGCCGTAGGTCGTGCACCTTATACCGAAGGGCTTCTTTCTCCTGAAAGTGGCGTTAACCTTGATGAGCGCGGATTTATTTTTGTAGATGACCAGTGCAAAACTGATGTGCCGGGTATTTACGCCGTAGGTGATGTTGTTAGAGGCCCAATGCTAGCCCATAAAGGGATGGAAGAAGGCGTAATGGTTGCAGAGCGTATTGCAGACCAGAAAACACAGGTTAATTATGATTGTGTGCCTGGCGTTATCTATACCAGCCCTGAAATTGCATGGGTAGGTAAAACGGAAGAGCAACTTAAAGCAGACGGTATTGAGTATAACGTAGGCTCTTGCCCATTTGCTGCAAGTGGTAGAGCAATGGCAGCAAATAACACAACAGGATTAGTTAAGGTTATTGCAGATGCGACTACCGATAGAATTCTAGGTGTCCACATTATTGGGCCTCAAGCGTCAGAGCTAATTGCTCAGGCTGTTATTTCTATGGAGTTTGGTTCTAGTGCTGAAGACCTTGGTTTAACCATGTTTGCTCACCCTTCTTTATCTGAAATAGTCCATGAGGCTGCTTTAAGTGTTGCAGGACATGCTATTCACATTCCTAACCGAAAAAAGAAAAAATAAGCATTAAAGCTTAATTGCTTTAACGCTAAAGAATTGGCTATCGTCGAGATTCTCTTCGGTAGCCTGATAGCTCACGTATTTGTGGGCTTTGTATAATGTCTGGATAAACGGAAAAAACTATGAATCTACACGAGTATCAGGCAAAGCAACTTTTCGCTGAGTATGGTTTGCCCGTATCAACAGGATACGCTTGCGATACCCCTGAGGAAGCTGCAGCCGCTGCTGATAAAGTTGGTGGTGATAAATGGGTTGTAAAGGCACAGGTTCACGCTGGTGGCCGAGGTAAGGCTGGCGGGGTTAAACTCGTTACTTCTAAAGAAGAAATTAAGGCGTTTGCCGAGCAGTGGTTAGGTAAAAACCTGGTAACTTATCAGACTGATGCGAAAGGTCAGCCAGTTACTAAAATTTTGGTTGAAACTTGCACAGACATTGCCCAGGAATTGTATCTTGGTGCCGTTGTTGACCGTAGCACACGTAGAGTTGTGTTTATGGCATCAACAGAAGGTGGTGTTGAGATTGAAAAAGTAGCTGAAGAGACACCTGAAAAAATTCTACAAGCGGTTATTGACCCATTAGTGGGTGCGCAGCCTTATCAGGCAAGAGATCTTGCTTTTCAGTTAGGCTTGAACAGTGCTCAAATTAAGCAGTTCACTAAATTGTTTATTGGCCTGTCTCAGTTATTTCATGACTATGACTTGGCATTGCTTGAGATTAACCCGCTGGTTATCACTGAAGAAGGTAACCTTCACTGTCTTGACGGTAAGATCAATATTGATGCTAACGCACTGTATCGTCAGCCTAAGTTACGTGAAATGCGCGATCCATCTCAGGAAGATGCACGTGAAGCACACGCAGCTGAGTGGGAGCTTAACTATGTAGCACTAGATGGCACCATTGGTTGCTTGGTTAACGGTGCTGGTCTTGCTATGGGTACCATGGATATCGTTAAGCTTCATGGTGGTGATCCAGCTAACTTTTTGGATGTTGGCGGCGGCGCAACTAAAGAGCGTGTTACCGAAGCGTTTAAGATTATTCTTTCTGATGACAGTGTAAAAGCAGTATTAGTTAATATCTTTGGTGGCATCGTACGTTGTGATCTGATTGCTGATGGCATAATCGGAGCGGTTGAAGAAGTGGGTGTTAAAGTGCCTGTTGTTGTTCGTCTGGAAGGTAACAATGCTGAGCTAGGTACTAAAAAGCTAGCAGACAGTGGACTAAATATTATTGCGGCGGATAGTCTTTCGCATGCTGCAGATTCAGTTGTTAAGGCAGCAGGAGGTCAAGCATAATGAGTATTTTAATAGACAAGAATACCAAAGTTATCTGCCAGGGCTTTACTGGTGCACAAGGTACGTTCCACTCTGAGCAAGCAATAGAGTACGGAACAAAAATGGTAGGTGGTGTAACGCCTGGTAAAGGCGGGCAAACACACTTAGGTTTACCTGTTTTTAATACCGTTAGAGAAGCAGTAGAGCAAACGGGCGCAGAAGCGTCTGTTATTTATGTGCCTGCTCCATTTTGTAAAGACTCGATCCTTGAAGCGGCTAATTCCGGTATTAAGCTGATTGTCTGTATTACAGAAGGTATTCCTACACTTGATATGCTTGATGCAAAAGTTAAGTGTGATGAGCTAGGTGTACAGTTGATTGGTCCAAACTGCCCAGGTGTAATTACGCCTGGAGAGTGTAAAATCGGTATCATGCCTGGTCATATTCACCTTCCAGGAAAAGTAGGTATTGTTTCTCGTTCAGGAACCTTAACCTATGAAGCGGTTAAACAGACTACTGATTACGGTTACGGCCAGTCTACTTGTGTAGGTATTGGTGGAGACCCTATTCCGGGTTCTAACTTTATCGACATTCTTGAAAAGTTCCAGAACGATCCACAAACTGAAGCAATCGTGATGATTGGTGAAATTGGTGGTTCTGCAGAAGAAGAAGCAGCTGAGTACATTAAAGCGAATGTAACCAAGCCTGTTGTTTCTTACATTGCGGGTGTTACTGCACCGGAAGGCAAGCGCATGGGGCATGCAGGTGCAATCATCGCGGGTGGTAAGGGGACAGCAGAGGATAAGTTTGCAGCACTTGAAGATGCAGGCGTTAAAACAGTGAAAAGCCTTGCTGATATAGGTAAAGCTTTAGCTGAGGTTACTGGTTGGTAGGCTTGTATTATTAGCTATAAGTACAGCTAGTCCTGTACTGCCAGATCAGTACTACAAAAAACCGTCTCAGAAATGAGGCGGTTTTTTTGATTATAGGGTTTTTATTATTCATAAAGTTTATAAAAGCAGGTGGAGTCCAGCTGTTTCTGGTTTATAATTGTTTTTTAGCCGTTTCATAGAAAATTATATTTTTGAGGAGTCACAATTGAGTTCTGTCGAGTCACAGCAACGTGTTTTATCAGGGATGAGGCCAACAGGCAAACTCCATCTTGGTCACTATCATGGTGTACTGAAAAACTGGGTTGAGTTACAACATGACTTCGATTGTTTCTTTTTTGTAGCAGACTGGCATGCATTGACCACTCATTACGAAAATCCTCATATCATAGAGCAAAGTGTTTGGGATATGGTGATCGACTGGTTGGCTGCGGGGGTTAACCCTGGTTCCGCAACGATGTTTATTCAGTCTAGAGTGCCAGAGCATGCTGAATTGCATCTTCTTCTTTCTATGATGACGCCTCTGGGATGGCTTGAGCGAGTACCGACCTATAAAGATCAGCAAGAGAAGTTGAAAGAAAAAGACCTTGCTACCTATGGTTTTCTTGGTTATCCACTGCTACAAAGTGCAGATATACTGATTTACAGAGCAGGGCGTGTACCGGTTGGAGCAGATCAGGTTTCTCATGTAGAAATGACACGTGAAGTCGCGCGACGTTTTAACCACTTGTACGGTAAAGACCCCGGTTATGAAGACCAGGCAGAAGCGGCTATCCAGAAAATGGGTAAAAAGAACGCCAAGCTTTATCGCAGTTTAAGAAAACGTTTCCTCGAGCAAGGAAACGAAGAGGCTTTAGAAACTGCACAAGCACTTATTAAAGCGCAGCAAAATGTTTCTTTGGGTGATCGCGAGCGTTTATTTGGCTATATTGAGGGTGGCGGTAAGGTTATATTGCCTGAGCCATACCCGCTATTAACGCCTGCGGCAAAAATGCCAGGTTTAGATGGGCAGAAAATGTCTAAGTCTTATGGCAACACTATCGGTTTAAGAGAAGATCCTGATACGGTCGTAAAGAAAATCAGAACGATGCAAACCGATCCTCAGCGAGTAAGGCTGACAGACCCTGGTGATCCGGATAAATGTCCTGTATGGCAATTACACGAAGTCTATTCTGATGAATCAACCAAAAAGTGGGTTCAGGAAGGCTGTCGTAGCGCGGGTATTGGATGCCTTGATTGTAAAAAGCCAATGATTGATGCGGTTTTGGCAGAGCAAAAGCCTATTCATGAACGGGCCAGGCAATATGAGGATAACCCTGAGTTGGTGCGTTCTATCATTGCAGAAGGCACAGAAAAAGCAAGGGATGCAGCTAAAGCAACATTAGAAGAAGTAAGGCGAGCCATGGGGCTTTCGTATCGCTAATGAATCAGAGCCTCATGTTCAGCAGGAAATTATTTTTGCTTTCGTTGACGGAAAGCCCTTAACAGAAATACCACAAGACCTTTATATTCCACCTGATGCACTAGAGGTGATGCTAGAGACCTTTGAAGGGCCTTTAGACTTATTGCTTTATTTGATTAAAGGCCAGAATATGGATGTTCTGAGTATAAATGTAAGCCATATTACCAAACAATATATGGACTACATTGAGTTGATGAAAGCAATGAGGTTTGAACTTGCTGCTGAGTATTTGTTAATGGCTGCAATGCTTACAGAAATAAAATCACGTATGTTGCTGCCAAGGCGTGAGGGGGATGATGAAGATGAAGACGACCCTAGAGCTGAATTAATTCGGCGTTTGCAGCAGTACGAAAGATTTAAGCAAGCGGCTGAAGATCTTGATAATTTGCCAAGATTAGATCGAGATATCTATGAAGGTTCTGTTGCGCCGCCATCACTAGAAGAAAAAACAAACTACCCTGATCTCTCTTTGCAAGAGCTTATGCTGGCATTTAGTGAAGTGCTGCGACGTTCAGATATGTTTGAGCATCACCTGATTGAAAAAGAAAGCTTGTCGACCCGGGAAAAAATGACGCTGGTATTAAGTTTGTTATCCGGGGATCGCTTTATTCCATTTGAATCACTTTTCGATGTAGAAGAAGGGCGTCTTGGCGTTGTGGTTACTTTTCTTGCAGTAATGGAGTTGATTAAAGAGCAGCTAGTTGAGCTTATTCAAAACGAATCATTTGGTTCTATTCATCTTAAAGCCAGGGTTCTATAAATGAGCACAGCGGAAAAATTACCAGCAGCTAAAATTAAATGTATTATTGAGGCGGCTTTGTTAACGGTAGGAAAGCCACTTGATATTGACCGTATGCTTGCTCTTTTCGATGAATATAACCGGCCTGAAAGGCAGGACATTTGCGTAGCAATCGAGAAAATAACTAAGAGCTGCTCAAATAGAGGTTTTGAACTGGTAAAGGTTGCAAGTGGATACCGCTTTCAGGTTAAGCAGGCGTTTTCACCTTGGGTAAGTAAATTGTGGGAAGAGCGACCACCACGCTATTCGAGAGCATTATTAGAAACTCTGGCACTCATTGCTTACCGGCAGCCAATAACGCGTGGTGACATTGAAGATATTAGAGGCGTTGCGGTTAGCTCAAATACGATGAAAACATTAGTTGAACGAAGTTGGGTTCGAGTAGTGGGGCATAAGGATGTACCTGGTAGACCTGCAATGTATGCAACTACAAAACAGTTTTTAGATTACTTTAATATGCAAGGCTTAGATCAGCTTCCTCCTTTGTCTGAAATAAGAGACTTAGAAGCAATAAGTTTGGAAATAGAAAAACAAATAGAGCCCGTCGATGACTCACCAGAGCCGCCAGAATTATCAGACGATGATGATGATATCTCTGTACACTAATTATTAATGAATTTTGGTCCTAAACATGACATCAGATACAAACACTAATGCATCAGCCTCGTCCAAGAGCTCATTGTCCGGTGAGCGCTTACAAAAGCTGTTATCTCAGGCGGGTGTAGGTTCTAGAAGAGAGCTTGAGCGCTGGATTAAGGAAGGCCGTATTTCTGTTAATGACGTAGTGGCAAAGCTTGGAGATAGAGCGCTTGCGACAGACAAAATTTTAGTTGATGGCAATGCTATTAAAATTGACAGTAAAGACTTAGCTGCCCGGCGGATTATGATTTATAACAAGCCTGAAGGTGAGGTTTGCACACGGAGTGACCCTGAAGGTCGTCCAACGGTTTTTGATCGCCTTCCTCCTTTAAAGGGGCAGCGCTGGATTATTGTTGGCCGCCTGGATATTAATACCTCTGGTCTTTTGCTCTTTACAACTGATGGAGAGTTAGCCAATAAATTAATGCACCCAAGAAATGAAATTGACCGTGAATATGCGGTTCGGGTTAAGGGGGAGGTTAATGATGAGATGCTTGCCCGTTTAAAAGAAGGGGTTTTACTCGAAGATGGCATGGCAAAATTCACTGATATACATGACTCTGGCGGTACAGGTTTAAATCGATGGTTTCATGTGGTGTTAATGGAAGGTAGAAATAGAGAAGTAAGGCGTTTATGGGCTTCACAGGAAGTGACGGTAAGCCGCTTAAAAAGAGTAAGATTTGGCTGCATGTTCATGCCCTCTAGACTTAAAGTAGGACTGTTTGAAGAATTAGAGCAGAAAGATTCAGATAACCTTTGTGCTATGGTTGGGTTAAAGCCTAAACGCGTTCCAAAGAAAAAGCCTAAAGATTTAGAAAAGCAGAAACGTTTGCAAAATAAGAAGGCAAAACACGTTCCTGATGGACGTAGAAAAAAGGCGAGGCGCTAGTTGGTTTTCGGGGCTAGTTATAGAGTGCGAAAACGCACCCTATAACAGCGGAATTAAGCTTGTTTTTGGCGTTTAGAGGGCTCCAAGCTTAACTTTTTTTTTGATACTTCAGCCGATATTACTTTGTTCCGACCACTGTTTTTTGCTTCATAAAGTGCTTTGTCTGACCTTTCAAGCAAAGACATGATCTTCTCATTATGTTTAAACGTTGCAGTACCAAGGCTGATGGTTGTTGGGATTATTTTATCAGCATGAACGAAGCGAGTTTTATTAACGGCTATTCTTAGTCTCTCTGCAATAATTCTAGCGCCGGCTTCGTTTGTTTTATTAAGTACAACAATAAACTCTTCACCGCCTACTCTGAAGCATAGGTCGCTCTTTCTTGCGATGGAACTAAGGCACGTAACCAGTTGTTGTAATACATCATCACCTGCAGCATGACCAAATTGATCGTTTATGTGTTTAAAATGATCAATATCTATAGTGATAATAGAAAGTGGGCTGTCATGCCTTTTTGATAGCTCAGCTTCACGATGGAGTGTAATGTCCAGTGACCGCTTATTACCGCAGCTTGTTAGGGCATCTTGTAAAGCGGCATCCAGTGCCTGTCTATACATTACCGCATTTCTTAATGGGAAAATAAGCGTGCCGATTAAACGCTCTACAATAGCAAGTTCTTCTTCTTTAAATTTATTTGAGCGAGTGAAATTAACTTCACCTAAATCTTCATTTTCTAATTTCAAACGGTAGTTACAGGAATGTGCCGAACGTTTCTCTGATGTCAGGTAACTTCCAGCTGACTCGCAGTTATATTCGAACTGGTCAAAGTCAATTAGTTTCCCTACTTCTTCAACAAAAATATTGATAATTTTCTTTATTTCAAGTGTGGTCTGGAGGCGCCTAGTGAGGCGAGAAATAAGATCGTCGCCTTCTGATAAGTGACGCCCAAGCTCGTTATAGGTTGATACTAAACGTGCCTTGGTAAAATCAATGGTGTCCGCTTTGTGTCTATTTATTGTCATGGTTATCACTCCGGTATAGCGGCAAGTTACTGCTCATTCTATGCTAATTTGATCTGCTTTGAGAAAGGGAGCGAATTTCATGCCAAAAATATATTCTATAGACAAAACAGTAAGATAGTAATTTTATTGGGGGATCGCTTTTGCCGCACGCCAAAAAAATGACATTTTAAAAAATGAACGATCTTACGAGTGCATTGTGCTAATATATTTTAATAATGGGTCTGCAGGTAAGTTACACAAATGATATTTCAAGCACCGGAAAGTCTTTCCGAACAAATTGCACAACACCTTGGGTTGCGCATTATCCGAGCTCAGTTAAAACCTAAAGAGCGTATACAGGAATTAAAAATCGCTAAAGAACTAGATGTAAGTCGTGGTTCTGTTCGTGAGGCTTTGTTGATCCTGGAACGACGCCATCTAATTAATATTGCTCCTAGGAAAGGCGCTGTTGTCTCTGAGCTATCAAGCCACCATGTTAATTGCCTATATGATATGTACATTAATTTATTGACCTTGCTGCTCACGACGTTTGCTTTAAAGTGGAATGAAAGTGATCTGAAAGAAATGATAAGGCTTATTGATAAGATTAATAAGCTAACAATATCAGAAGACAAACCCGTTGATAAAATTGTTGATTATGGCTTTGAATTAATGTCCATGACCTATCCTGCCGTCAATAATGTGTACTTAGAAGAAACGCTTGAAAACTTTAAACCGGCTGTGAGTCGTACTTACCACTTAGCAATGAAGTTACGCCAGGCAGAACTCCTTAAAACTAAACAGTTTTTTGAAGGTTTGGTTGAAGCTGTTTATAAAAGGAATGCTTCCGACATAATAAGTGTTGTTAAAACGTATGGAGAACGTCAGCGTAGCTTGGTACTGCAGTCATTAGAAGAGTTAGATTCGCCACCCTTGCCCCCCTCCTTTATTTTATGAATCATCTGCCCTTTTTTTACGTTATCGGAGTCGCATAAATGAGGCTTAAATCCATCAAATTGGCAGGTTTTAAGTCATTTGTGGATCCGACTACCGTTCCTTTTCCTACCAATCTAGCGGCCGTTGTTGGCCCTAATGGGTGTGGCAAGTCGAATATTATAGATGCCGTGCGATGGGTTATGGGTGAAAGCTCCGCTAAGCAGTTGCGTGGCGAATCTATGACGGATGTTATTTTTAATGGATCAAATGGACGTAAACCTGTTGGTCAGGCCACTATTGAGTTAGTTTTTGATAATACTGAAGGTAAAATAGTTGGTGAGTTTGCCCAGTTTAACGAAATATCTATTAAGCGAAAAGTAACCCGTGAAGCACAATCGTTTTATTATTTAAATGGCACAAAGTGTCGGCGAAGGGATATTACTGACCTGTTTTTGGGGACAGGGCTTGGTCCAAGAAGTTATGCGATTATTGAACAAGGCACGATTTCTAAGTTAATTGAATCAAAGCCAGAAGAGTTAAGAGTTTTTTTGGAAGAAGCCGCAGGAATTTCAAAGTATAAAGAGCGACGAAAAGATACTGAAAGGCGTATGAAGCGCACAGAAGAAAACCTTGAACGACTTTCAGATATAAGGGAAGAGTTAGAACGGCAATTATCTCATCTTCACAAGCAAGCACAGTCCGCTGAGAAGTATACCGAATATAAAAAAGAAGAACGTTTAAAAAATGCCCAGCTCAATGCATTAAAATGGCGAACACTTGATCAGCAAGTTGCATTAAAATCTAAACAGGTAAGCACCTTAGAGCTAGAACTTGAGCAGATACTTTATTCACGCACCTCAAGTGAGACTCTTTCTGAACAGTTGCGCATTAATCAACAGGATGCAAGCGAAGAATTTACTAAAATTCAGGCACTTTATTACGAGTCTGGTGCAGAGATTGCACGAACTGAACAAAGTCTTCAGCACCAAAAAGAACGCTCCGAGCAATTACAGAAAGAACTAAAAGACGTAACCGAATCCATATTAGAACTGAAAGAAGAGTTATCTGCTGATCAGATCCGCCTCGATGAGGTGGTGATTGAATTTGAAGAGCTTAGCCCTGAACTGGATGAAAGTCAGACTCAATCAGAGGAATCTTCAGAGCGTCTTGCTGGGATGGAAGACGAGATGCAAAGATGGCAGCATGACTGGGATCAGTTTAATAACTTATCTTCAGATGCCCGTCAGCGAGCAGAAGTTGAACAATCTCGCATTCAACAGAGCGAGCAGTTTCTTTTACGTTTAGATGAGAAAAAAATTAGACTTCAGGATGAGTTATCATCACTAGAAGGTGAAAGTGATCATGGAGTGCTTGATGAACTGAAGGAGTCTATTGCTGAAAAAGAGATGATTGCTGAAGATGTTTTGATTCTTAAGCAGCAGGCTGCTGATACGATATCGACGCACAGAGCGAGCATTTCATCACTTGAACAAGGCTTGGCGGAGTTACGTCATCAGTATCAAAAAAGCAGTGGTCAGTTAGCTTCCAATATTGCCTTGCAAAAAGGTGCTATGGGAAATGATGATAAAAAGAGAGT
>JQIA01000833.1_pt1 | contig 16285 bp, 14 predicted proteins | sample 811431 | NCBI WGS metagenome assembly JQIA01 (sample SAMN02998118, study PRJNA258478) | marine sediment metagenome | biome: marine; feature: seafloor; material: sediment; isolation source: oil-polluted sediment collected from 3 locations (0.5 km, 0.7 km and 0.9 km)... | place: USA: Gulf of Mexico ... | reverse complement strand
ACTCCCGAATATGTAGTACCCGATGTATTTGTTAAAAAAGTCAGTGAACGCTGGAAAGTAGAACTTAACCCGGAAATTGCCCCTAAAATACGCGTCAACTCGGGCTACGCGTCTTTAGTCAAACGAGCAGATAGCAGTGCTGACAACACCTATATGAAAGACCAACTCCAAGAAGCTAAGTGGTTTATTAAAAGCTTACAAAGTCGTAATGAGACACTTCTTAAAGTTTCAAGTAAGATTGTTGAACATCAGCAAGGCTTTCTGGATCATGGAGAAGAAGCCATGAAGCCGCTTGTTTTACATGACATTGCCCAAGCCGTTGAAATGCATGAATCAACTATATCCAGGGTCACAACACAAAAATTCATGCACACACCCAGAGGTATATTTGAGCTTAAATATTTCTTCTCAAGCCATGTAAGCACCGCATCGGGTGGAGAGTGCTCTTCAACGGCAATTAGAGCAATAATAAAAAAACTGGTCGCAGCTGAAGCACCTAAAAAACCATTAAGTGATAGTAAAATAGCCACTATTTTAGATGACCAAGGCATTAAAGTAGCAAGACGAACTATAGCAAAATACAGAGAGGCAATGTCTATACCGCCCTCAAATGAAAGAAAGCGGTTAGTTTAATAAACTAATCAGAAAGCAGATTTTAATCGATAGTTAGTGCATCATAATATTCTTTATTAGATTCACTCGTGATCAAATATTTGAATGAATGATGTGATAAGATACCCCCTGTAAAAGGGCAAAAGTGAAAACGATACCAGGAGCAAAATATGCAATTGAATATTACTGGCCACCACGTTGAATTAACTGAATCTTTAAAAGAATATGTAACCTCAAAACTCCAAAAACTTGAACGACACTTTGATCATATAAGTAATGTTCAAGTTACCCTTTCAGTTCAGAAAGTTCGTCAAATCGCGGAGGCCACGCTTCATCTTAGTGGTGCAGACATTCATGCCACAGCAGAGCAAGAAGACATGTACGCTGCTATCGATTTGTTAGTTGATAAACTTGACCGCCAAATACTTAAGCATAAAGAGAAGAATGTCGACAGAATGCATGGTGCATCTGCGCGATAATTTTTCCTGAATAGTTTCACGATTAAATAGTAGATTAAGCATTAATAATGACCGATACGTCAATTTCAATTCAATCAATACTTTCTCCCGAGTTAGTCCTTTGCAGACTACCCGGGAGTAGTAAAAAGAAAGTTCTGGAAGAGGTTGCACAATATATCGCACAGCAATACTCTGACATCAATGAAAATACAATTTTTAACAGCCTTATAGGAAGAGAACGTCTGGGCAGTACAGGGATTGGACAAGGTATAGCTATACCTCACTGCCGACTTGAAAACTGCCAAAAGGTTATAGGTGCGTTACTAACACTCGAACAGAAAGTTCCGTTTGATGCCATAGACAACGAACCTGTTGACCTTCTTTTTGTACTGATTGTGCCTCAAGAGGCCACAAGCGAACACTTAGAGTTACTCAGCCAGCTAGCTGAAAAATTTAACAATACTGAGTTATGCCAGCGACTGAGAAACTGCGAAAATAGCGAAGCACTGTATAAAACAATACTTCAACCTTAAGTCCTAAGCGCGTTTTTAAGACCGCAAATAAACATTTACGGGAGAACGTCTATGAAACTTGTAATAGTAAGCGGTCGCTCTGGGTCAGGAAAAAGCACAGCCCTGCATGTCTTAGAAGATTTAGACTACTACTGCATAGACAACCTCCCAATCGGCCTTCTGTTACCATTGGCAGACGAAGCTATCATTAGCGAAGAGTCCCGTCTTGAAAAAATTGCCGTAAGTATTGATGCAAGAAACCTATCGACGAGCATTGATCAATTCACTGATGTTTATCATCAATTCAAACATCGCCACTTTGAAATGGATGTCATCTACCTTGATGCTCTAAACCAAACACTGCTTAAACGCTTTCATGCCACCCGTCGAAAGCACCCCCTAAGCAATAAAACGGTTTCACTTAAAGAAGCCATTACAGCAGAAAAAATTCTATTATCCCCTGTCGCATCAGTCGCAGACCTTGTCGTTGATACAAGTGATATGAGTATGTATCAGCTACGGGACGTAATAAAAGAACGCGTAGCCGGTAAAATAGGGCAAGATATAGCCTTATTATTCCAATCATTCGGCTTTAAACATGGCGTACCCAGTGATGCCGACTTTGTTTTTGATGTCAGATGTTTACCTAACCCCTACTGGGACCCTGCTTTAAGAGCATTTACAGGGCAAGACCAAACCATACATGAGTTTCTTGAAAAACAGCCAGAAACAAGTGAAATGCTTGGCGATATAACAGATTACATAAAAAAATGGCTTCCCAAATTTGCAAACTCCAACAGAAGCTATCTGACCATCGCTATTGGCTGCACAGGCGGGCAACATCGCTCAGTATACATGAGCGAAAAGTTAGGGGAATATTTTAAATCACAACAACAAAATGTTCAGATTCGACATAAAGAGTTACATTCTCAAACTGATGACAAGCACTAATATAAATCTAATAATTTATCACTATTAATTTATCACTACAGCAAAAATGACACCTAAACTGCCATGATTAAAGAAACCGTACCTATTATTAATAAACTCGGCCTACATGCCAGAGCGGCAGCCAAACTAGTTAGCACGGCTACCCGCTATGCCAGCGATATAAAAATCAGCCGCAACGGAAAAGAAGTTGACGGTAAGAGTATTATGTCCGTAATGATGTTGGCTGCTAGCTGTGGGACCGATGTAGATATTATCATCGATGGACCTGATGAAAACGAAGCACTCACTGCAGTAAAAGAGCTGATAGCAGACCGTTTTGGTGAGGGTGAATAGGTCTTTTAATGGTTAAAACTTTAGAGCAGGCGAAACGTCAAAAAAAAATACGCAACCTGAACGATGCTCTAGATAGTGGTGCACTGGATCAGGTTTCGCGTATTTTAAATGGAGGACTAAGCCCCGGTGATATTGCTCATCTTCTTGAATCAACCCCGCCTAAAGAACGAAACCTTCTCTGGCAGCTGATTAATAAAGATATTAAAGGTGAAATTCTACAAGATCTTAGCGATGACATTCGTGCCGATTTCCTGAGTAAACTAAACCCTCAGGAACTCATCAGTATTACAGAAGACTTTGAAACAGATGACCTGGCAGACGTACTCCAACAGCTTCCTGATACTGTTATCAAAGAAGTTCTGGATTCGATGGACTCGCAAGACCGCCATCGTATTGAAAATGTTTTATCCTACCCTGAAGACACCGCCGGTGGTTTAATGAACACCGACACCATCACCATACGCCCCGATATCAGCATTGATGTAGTTTTACGTTATTTACGCAGACACAGATCACTGCCTGAAATGACTGATAAGCTCTTAGTCGTCAACCGAAAAGATGATTTTATTGGTGCCCTCCCCATCACAAAAATGCTGGTATCAACACCCAGTGCAACAGTACGTGAAGTAATGGATACAGAAGCCGTTACTATTTCTGTTTCTACCCCCGACACAGAAGTGGCTAATTTATTCGAACGAAGAGATTTGGTAACAGCCCCCGTACTAAGCCCTGAAGGAAAACTTCTTGGCCGAATCACCATTGATGACGTGGTTGATGTTATTAGGGAAGATGCAGACCACTCACTCATGAGTATGGCTGGTCTTGATGAAGAAGATGATACCTTTACGCCTATTTTAAAAACCGCTCGACGGCGCGCAATATGGCTTGGTATAAACCTTATTACTGCATTTATCGCATCAAGCGTCATTGGCATGTTTGCAGCCACTATTGAGCAAGTAGTCGCCCTTGCAGTGCTCATGCCTATCGTTGCCAGCATGGGGGGCATAGCGGGTAGCCAAGCCTTAACCTTGGTAATAAGAGGTATGGCCATAGGGCAAATTAGCAATAATAATATTGGATGGTTACTAAACCGAGAGTTTATTGTGGGCGTGCTGAACGGCCTGCTATGGGCGCTTGTGGTCGCTGTAGCGGCTGTCATTTGGTTTAATGATTTAACAATAGGCATTGTTATTGCTGCAGCACTATTTATTAACTTAATTGTCGCCGCAATAGCAGGTACAATGCTACCCGTTTTATTACGCGCAAGAAATATTGATCCTGCCCTTGCAGGAAGTGTTATCCTTACCACTATTACAGATGTTGTTGGATTCCTATCATTTTTAGGTCTTGCTACAGCAGTATACGCTTGATTAAAACCCTACAGAGTACCTGGGAAATAACAAATGAACAATTTTGATGCGCCTGAAGAATTCGATGAAGAATCAGTGATTAGCAAAACCTCTATCAAGCGGGACATGCATGATCTCCAGGCTTTAGGGAAGCGACTAACCGAACTTAAACGCAGCCAACTCGATAAAGTGCCAATGGGTGAGGTACTTAGAAAAGCGGTAGAAGACTCTTCTCGCATTAACCAAAGAGAAGCAAACAGACGCCACATGCAATACATTGGCAAGCTGATGCGCTCAGAGAATGAAGAAGAAATACAACTTGCAGTAGATCTTTTTGACGCGGGCAGTAAAGTATTTGCACAAGCACTCCATGCACTTGAGCGCTGGAGAGACAAACTAACCCAAGAAGGTAATGACGCGTTATCGGCTTATATAGAAGAAAATCCAAACGCGGATGTTCAACATCTTCGTCAGCTGGTACGCAATGCTAAAAAAGATATTATGAATGAGAAAAATTCTGGCGCTTCACGAAAATTATTCAAATACTTAAAAAGCGTTAATGATATTGAAGACCCAACAGAGTCATAACCCCCCGACTTAAAGCTTGCGATGTTTTAAAACAGGCATCGCAGCTCTTATATTAGAAAGCACCTCCAAATCAATTTCAGCACTTATAACACCCTCACCCTCTTCAGCACACGCAAGAACGTTTCCCCAAGGGTCAATAATCATAGAATGCCCCCAGGTCTCACGACCCTTAGAGTGCTCTCCGGTCTGGTTTGCAGCAATAACGTAACATTGATTCTCTATTGCTCTTGCACGCAACAAAAGCGCCCAGTGAGCCTCTCCTGTCTTAAAAGTAAATGCAGCAGGCACGGTTAAAATTTGGGATCCGGCCCCCGCAAGGAATGAATATAGTTGAGGAAAACGAAGATCATAACATATTGATAAACCAACCTTTCCTACTGGCGTATCTACAACCTTAGGGCTTTTACCTGCCTCAAACTGCTGAGATTCTCTATAATTCCCATGGCTATCATCAACATCTACATCAAAAAGATGAATTTTATCGTAACGACCAATCTCAACACCGGCTTCATCAAAGACCCAACAAGCCGATCGAACCCGCCCATCAATTAGACTTTCATCTGGACGGGAGGCACAAGGTATTGAACCCGCAATAATCCATATGGAATGTTTTTTAGCAAGAGATGAGATAAAACGTCTGATTTCTCCATTAGCCGTAGACTCCCGCGCCCCCAGATCAAGCGCAGCCTTACCATCAAACAACGCAAAATTTTCAGGCAATAACACCAACCCTGCCCGATGAACGAGAGCTGCCTCTTCAACTAAACGAGCGACTGCTTCAAGATTATCTTTTTTGGAGTCACTACTATTCATTTGAATAGCGGCTACTTTATTGACTAAATTATACATATAAACAGACATTAGAAATCATCTTCATTTCTCTTTTTATATTTTTTAGAGTCACTACTTGTGCGATCAAATACATTTTTTAGCTCTATTTCCGGGTTATCCCAGCTACCTTTCATTTGATACGTCGCACTAGTCAGTTTACTAAGTGGCTCGCCTAGCAATTTATCGATAACCCATACAGCCCCTCCTATTTGAGGAGCTCCCAAAAATAAGGCCGCCAGTGGAATGTTTTTTGCCAGAGGTAGCACAACGACCATATCCATATCCAAAGTCTGCTTCTTTAAGTCTGCAGAACCTGTAAACTTATAAGCACTAGATGGCCCCTTTACTCCAAGAGGCTCCTCGATAACTAGCAAGCCTTTATCTATCCGCGCTGCTCCTTCTATTCGGTCAAAACCCAGGCCTTTTTGGTATAAATCAGTAAAATCTAATTTAATCCGTCTGGAAATAGCTTCAGCATTCAATATTCCAAACACCTTAAAGGCCTCTGTCGCACTTTTTGCTTCTGTCAAAGTACCATCTTCAATTAACACGCTAATACGACCCGACAACTCAGCAACATCAAATTCGGTTGGCGGTAAGCCCCACACTACAGCCACTTCAGCTGAGAAATTTTTACTTGTTATTACTGCAGGCTGGTTAAGCGCTTTAGGTACTGAGGCAAGATCCCCCCCATCAACCGTTGCTGTTAATATAGTAGTATGCACACCAAAAATATCTTTCACCCAAGTAAGGCGACCATTAAAATTAGCCTCAGCCAACGTCCCGATTACATCTTTAGCTACAACACCATTTTCTTTATGCACTACATCTGCCGACCACCGACCATAATGAGCATCACCAATAACCAGATTTTCTACCAGCAAAGTCATTTCAGGCATATCAAAAGGGGATAAATCTTTTTCTGTATCCTGCTCCAAACCCTCCGCTGAGGCGCCTGACAACTTTAATTTTTTTAAAGCAACACTAAGCTTAGATTCCTCACTTGGCAGGTAAATCGTGCCGTCTATATCATCACCTGTAAGTGTGACAGTCCATTCTTTATCTATTGGCTGTATATTTATATTAGTATAATTAAAATGCTGATCGTAAAAATTAATATCATCTATGCTTAAATCTATTTCAATAGTAGTAGAATCAACATCTGATACACCACCTTGATCTGGTATATTTTCTTGAATAGCTAAATACTCTAACCATAACTTAACGTTCAACTGTTCCAAATCACCCTTAATAGATAGACCATTTTTTTCAGGTAACTGTGACTTCCCGCCCCCCAAAAACACCATGCCTTTCCTGAACCCTTTATCGGTAACTTCAACCGTTGCACTAATCATATCGCCAAGCAATGCATCGATAAAAATGGCAGATTCACTAACCTCAAGCCGCACAGAAAGCGGCTTATCCTGGCCCGCCACCTTACTTAAAGGAGCAGGCAATTCAAGAGTGACATCAGTCAAAGGGCTATTTATTGTAAGCAATGGACTTTGGCTTTTGTCACTTGAAATCATTAATGTTGTAACAACCTGAGCACTTCCCTTTATTGGTAGCGATTGATCCGGTAAAAAATACTCATTTAACCACTCCGTAGAGTACCCGGCCTTCATACGAAGGGTTGTCTCAATCACTTCTGAAGCTTGTGTTGAGGACACATCCAGAACGGCAGGCTGATCTAGAAACTTAAGTTTTATACCTTTTGCGCTAAGGCCTTTTTTACTGGATATATTCAGCACACCAGTTGTTTGTTCAAAAACAAGATCAGTGGGCTTGTGTGTTATATCAAGATCGTTAAGCCCAAAAGAAAGGTCATATTCAATACCCGACCCAACATTATCAAGTGGTATATCCAGCTTTACAGCAACATCAATGTCGCCATTCAGTGTTAACTGCTCTGATACTTCTTTTGTATGCTCACTTACAGGTGAGTCATTGAGCCAATATTTAATGTCGCTAGACGAGGGTTTAACCCGGGTTGAAACTTTTAATACAGACTCTTTTCCCGTTGAGTCAGACACTATATCCACTTCCGTATTAGTTAAGGGTGTCCCCCTGAAACTAGCACTGGAAGCCTCTAAATCCATAAACCCATTCTGAAGAAAAATCCGGCTATTAATCCCTTCTAACTCAGGCCAGTCAGGGTCAAATAATATACGAGCCCCTTTAGTGTTATAAAACATAGAAGAGGTAAAGCTACCTGGCAGCGCATCACTTTCAATGGAACCATAACCAACATAAAGGCCACTCTCTATTACCCCTCCTTTAACTGATGATTTCAGCCAATCATAAAGGCCTGAACTTACAAGGTAATAAGGTACAAATTGATACGTTCTAAGCGCATCAACATTCTGCAAACCAACCTTGAGAGAGAGTGTACTTTCCTCAACATTTGATACCAGCACCGAAAAATCACCGGTTATAAGGCTATTTTCTGATAAAAATAAATTAATACCTTCAGAGTAAACAACTAAATCAGTTTCTGTAATATCCCAATTAACGCTCAACTGGCTCTTTTTAAAAAGCCACCCCTCTTTAAACAAATCAGGAAAAGTCAGTTTAAAATTATTACTATCGACCATCACGGAGCCATGCTGATCATCCATTGAAATATAACCCGTCATCCCAGCCCCTCCAGGGGCTCCACCGTAACCCTGAGATGATAAATTAACTAAATTAGCCTTTAGTTCAAATAGGGGGGCATGCTCTGATGGTTCAGGTTGCTCATGAAGTAAAGTAGAGGGTAAAGAAGGAGACAAAGGAATCGTTAGATCAATATTTTTCATGTATCCGGCAGGACGGTAACCCGCAAGTTCATTATGACCTACTTCAGGTAAAATTTTTGTTGCCAGTAACAACTCCGTTAACAGCGAAACATTAACTTCTTGAGCCTTAACAGTAATTAAATCATCAGTTAAAAATAGGGAATAGTTTGAAGGAGCCCATCGATACTCTTCCCACTCCATAGTGAGGTCGTATATTGATAAAATACTACTATGCCCAACCTGACTCCAAAAGAAGTCCGCTTTTGCATTTTTCAAGGGGGCAACAACCCCCTCCTGGTTTCGCCACTGCATGGAATCTAGATCCAACTCCCCCTGAAGAGATAACACACTACCCTTCAAAATTTCAAGCCATAACCGTCCCGAGGCATCGACACTTTCAAAGCTGACGCCACCCCACTGATACGCGTTTAAGTATTCATTAAGAAAAGGGTCAGAAGCCCAGTCAACATAAAGCCTTCCAGTAAAACCTCTGGAGAAAATCCAGCCTGCGCCCTTGGCTGAAAAACGGACAAATGAAGCATCACTTTCATGCTGTAATAGTTCACCACTGGCACTGAATGCCTGTCCATCGTACGCCATTAATGCACTAGGCATACGCCATGAAGTTTGAACGCCTTTAGCACTGGATAAATCAATCTGAATATCAGAAATAAGTAAGCTGGGTTGCTCCAATATAGAGAGCACTGTACTAAAATCACTCTCCGTACTCTTTGTTCTATCTACAATAATCTGATCATCACTAACAATATTTTCAGGAAGCCCCTGCACATTCCAGTCACCATTATCACTTTGCTTTAAAGGAAGCGTTAAGCCTTTGGCTTCAATAGATTGAAACTGAAGTTTTCTCTTTAGAATACTTTGCAACACTGAAAGATGTATATAAAATGAATCAAGGTGAAGTGCCGTCGAATTGGCTTGAGCATCCTCAGACTTCAAATAAATGTCTGAAATAATCAGTACTGGGTCAAGCCAGCGCCAACTCCCCTCAATGCCACCAATTTCTACAGGCGTTGACAACTGCTCAGTCAGCACCTGCTCTAGCTCATGTTTATAAGAGGATATAAAGGGAAAAAACTGTCGACCAAGAGCCATGTATACAGCTACAAACACTAATAAAAAAAGTGCAGTAAACCAAATAAGCTGAGACAACCTAACAATCAATTGATACAAATTCTATACAACCAGAAAAGCAACTGGTTTCTCCTGTCGTTAATAATATCCATATAAAAAACTAAATTAGCACTACATCATATTGAACCTGGCTATACATGACTTCAACCTGAAACTTAATCCCCTTATCAATAAAAGTTTCCAAGTCTGCCACATTATCCGACTCTTCATCCAACAAGCGATCTATTACTCCCTGTGACGCCATAACAAGGTAGCCCGTTGCATCATAGGCCCTGTTGATACGTAAAATCTCTCTCAATATCTCATAGCACACAGTTTCTGCGGTTTTAACAAAACCGCTCCCCTCACAAACAGGGCATGGCTCACACAATGCTTGTCCGAGACTTTCAGTGGTTCGTTTACGCGTCATTTCTACCAACCCAAGCTCTGATACGCAGCTTATTTTGGTTTTTGCATGATCTCGCTCTAACATTTTTTCCAGCATTCGAAGTACTGAGCGCTGGTGTTCAGGGTCCTCCATATCAATAAAATCAAGAATAATAATACCACCAAGGTTTCTAAGTCTTAGCTGTCGGCTTATCGCTCTGGCGGCCTCTAAATTAGTCTTAAAAATCGTTTCTTCCAGGTTTCTATGACCAACAAATCCGCCTGTATTTACGTCAACTGTGGTCATTGCTTCAGTTTGGTCGATAATTAAATACCCACCCGACTTAAGCTGAACCTTTCGGCCTAATGCCTTTTGAATTTCGTCTTCAACACCGTACAAATCAAAAACAGGTCTTTCACCGGGGTATGACTCCAGTCGATCCGTTACATCGATAAGAAACTCTTCTGAAAATATTTTTACTTTTTGAAAGCTTTCTCGTGAATCAATTCTTATTTTTTCTGTGGCGGGTCTTACTAAATCCCTAATGGTTCGAATGCACAAAGGCAAATCTTGATAAATAATGGATGGCACGTTAGCAGTTTGTATTTTTTCTTCAACAGAAAGCCACAAGCGGTCCAGGAACTTGATATCAGACTTAAGCTCTTCTTCTCCTGCACCATCGGCTACCGTTCTGATAATGTAACCTTTTAGTTTTTCTTCACCCTCACCACGGCTATTCTCCACCAAACTTTTCAGACGATTACGCTCAGCTTCATCTTCTATTCTCTGGGAAATACCAACATGGTCAGTACCTGGCATATAGACAAGGTAACGTGATGGAATAGACAGCTGCGTAGTTAAACGAGCGCCCTTAGTGCCAATAGGGTCTTTTGTGACCTGTACAACTAATGACTGGCCTTCTCGCAACAAAGAACTTATATCTGGCACCGTTTTAGAGTGTAAGTTACCTGCCGTATTATTTTTTTTATCCGAACGAAAAATATCTGAAGCATGTATAAAGGCAGCTTTTTCTAAACCGATATCAATAAAGGCGGCTTCCATACCAGGAAGAACACGCACCACTTTACCTTTAAATATATTTCCGACAATCCCAAGACGCCCTACACGCTCAATATAGACTTCTTGAAGCATTCCGTTTTCAACCAATGCAACACGCGTTTCAACTGGTGTTACGTTTATAAGTATCTCTTCACTCATACCCATTGCTCACTATTATTTTTCTGTTTGCCAGATAGGAATTCCAGCAATACTCAGCATTTCTGAAACCTCAGCCAAAGGCAACCCTACTACAGCACTATAGCTTCCCTGAATATGCTCAACAAATACAGCACCAAAACCCTGAATACCATATGAACCCGCTTTGTCTTGGGGCTCTCCACTTTCCCAATAGGCTTCAATTTGCCTCTCGTTAATTACCTTAAAAAAAACATCAGTAGTAACGACTTTACAGAAAATATCAGGAGGTGAGTTATGCTCTTCCGACCTCTTAATCAGAATACATACAGAGGTCATTACCTGATGTACTTTACCAGAAAGCCGAAGAAGCATATTTTTACAATCAAGATAATCAGTAGGTTTACCTAAAATCTCATTATCAATAATAACACTGGTATCAGACCCAACAATCACCAAAGAGTCAGCTGGTTTTTGAAGCTTTAAACAACGTAATGCTTTCTCAGTAGCCATCCTGGAAACATAGGTAAAAGGGGACTCGTCAGCAAAGGGGGACTCATCAATATCAACAGCACAAACATCAAACTGAACCCCTATCTGTAAGAGCAATTCTTTTCTACGTGGGGATGCGGAAGCCAGAACCAATCTCATGATCAATACACCTTATCGTAGTTTAATAGCCAGTTTATCAATAAACAGCGCAGCAAATGGCCATAATATAGCACTGGATATTGCAGGAATAAGATAGATAACACCCGGAACACTATTCCCAACGATACTTCGAATAAAGTGACCTATCATTAAATGTATGCCCACCACTAAAAATACGGTAAAAGATTGCTGTATTAAGGGGAATAGCTTAATTCGCTGATGCATAGTTAAAATAAAATAAGCAACTATAGCTAAAGATAACGCATTAACACCCAGCAGCCCCCCTTCAAGAATATCAAGTAGCAAACCCACCGACCACGCAACTGCAACCCCAACCTGTGAAGGGGCTTTAATTACCCAATAAATCACTACAATAGCAACCCACTCAGGTCTAAAAAAAGAGACTGCATGAGGAAGCACTAAAACACTAAAAATAAATGCCGTAATAAAGCAGATAGTTATAAGAAATACACTAGCTCGGTTAGCGACCATTACCCTTCTCCTTCTTTAATAAGCTCGTCAGAAGAAGAGTCACCATAATGTGTAGAAGTATTACTTTCCAATTTATTTATTTGCTTAGACACCAATAAAACCAGTCGACTACGGTTTAGCTGAGCTTTTGGTGTTGCAGTCACGGTAGCAAAAGGTTTACCTGGGTCATGTTGTACAGAACTGACCTCCGCCACGGGGTACCCAGGAGGAAAAAGTCCCCCTAAACCTGAGCTCACTAGTAAATCCCCCACCGCAATATCCGCAGTGTCTGGCACATTAGCCAGGGTAAGCTGGTCAAAAGCGCCCGTTCCCAGAGCAATCGCTCTAACACCACTACGATTAACCTGCACAGGAACAGCGTGACTATTGTCAGAGATTAATAAAACCCGGCATGTAAACTCACTGACCTCTACAACTTGCCCAATCAAACCTCTGGAATCAAGAACAGCCTGGCCTACAAAAACCCCTGAAGAACGTCCCTTATTAATCAGTACATAGTGACTAAAAGGATCTGGGCTTACACCAATCAGCTCAGCCACTTTAACTGATTCATCAACAACGCCTGATGCATTTAACAGTTCTCTCAGCCGACCATTTTCAGCCATAATAAACGCAAATTTTTGTGCTTTTCTCTCCAATACCAACATTCGGGCTTTCATTGCATCAACATCTTCACTCATTTGAAAACGAGATGTTGTGAGTTCATCAACCCAAATAACTGCGCCAGTAGGAAGATCACTTAACCATTGAATAGGAGTAAGCACCGAACTCATAACATGACGTACTTTATCTAGATAATCAAAACGGAGATCTATAAAAATAAGCAGGCAAGAAAGTATAGCTACCAATAATAAACGGTAACCTAAGTACGGGCCTTGAACAAAAATGGTCTTAATTGAAAGCTCCTTTTCCCGAGTAAATACAAACGTTATAACAGCAGCAGGGTATATAACAACATAGGTCATACAACGGCAAAAGCCAGACTAATTTCGCCTGGCTTTTCACTTTAACCGATAAACTGCCTTAGCTAAATTGCGCTAAGCGTTAATCTAACGGAAACAGACCTGAGTCACCCTTATCAATAACTTCTAAGGCCTTACCGCCGCCTCGTGCAACGCACGTTAAAGGATCTTCAGCAACGATAACCGGTAAACCCGTTTCTTCGCTCAACAAGCGATCTATGCCGCGTAATAAAGAACCACCACCTGTAAGCACGATTCCGCGCTCAGCAATATCAGAAGCAAGCTCAGGCGGAGATTGCTCCAACGCACCTTTTACTGACTGCACGATAGAAGCCAGTGACTCCTGTAGTGCCTCAAGGATTTCTTCACTATTCAGTGTAAAGCCCCGAGGAATACCTTCAGCCAAATTCCTGCCTCGTACATCAATTTCACGAAGCTCTAGCCCTTCATAAGCACAACCAATCTCATGCTTAATTCGCTCTGCGGTTGTATCACCAATCAAACTGCCGTAATTACGACGAACATAAGCAACAATAGCCTCGTCGAACCGGTCACCACCAATACGAACCGAGTCGGCATAAACAATACCGTTCAAAGAAATGATAGCAATTTCAGTGGTTCCACCGCCTATATCCACAACCATTGACCCATGCGCTTCTTCTACTGGCAAGCCAGCACCAATAGCGGCAGCCATAGGCTCTTCTATAAGATAAACTTCCCGAGCGCCTGCGCCTAACGCTGATTCTCTAATTGCTTTTTTCTCAACTTGTGTTGATTTACTAGGTACACAGATTAACACTCGAGGACTGGGTGTAATAAAGCTGTTCTCATGCACTTTATGAATAAAATGCTGCAACATTTTCTCAGTCACTACAAAATCAGCAATAACGCCATCTTTAAGCGGTCTTATTGCTGTAATGTTACCTGGTGTACGCCCAAGCATTCGCTTAGCTTCAGTACCTACAGCCGCCACACTTTTTTGAGACGCATGATTTCTTATAGCCACAACAGAGGGTTCATCAAGAACAATACCTCTTTCGCGTACATAAATAAGTGTATTAGCGGTACCTAAATCGATTGAGAGATCGCTTGAAAAAAGACCTCGAATTTTTTTAAACATTCGTTGATTTCGCCCTGACGTGTTTTATTCGGATACTTCGGCAACTTTAACAATGGTAGGTATTTTGAGCAAGGTAGAATTACGAAAAGCCTCACGAAATCATCAATTTCGCAATAAATCGTGTCATCTCCCCCTCAAAACGGCACCACATCTAATAAATTCCTGTTAGTATAGCCGATTGTTTTAATTTTGAGGAGATCTCCGTGTCTATACAACGCGAAGATGTAGAAAAAATTGCCCGCTTGGCAAAACTACACATTAATGAAGAGCAACTGGAAACAGTCGCTAGCGAACTGTCTAACATTTTAGGCTTGGTTGAACAGTTAAAATCCGTAAACACAGACAACATTGAACCGATGGCTCACCCTACCGATGCAGTACAAACACTACGTGCAGATCAAGTAACGGAAACAAATAATAGAGAAGCGTTTCAAAAAATTGCACCAGCCACTGAAAATGGCTTATACCTTGTACCTAAAGTTATTGAATAAAAAGCATCACACCAGATAGTTTCATAACTTACATCCGTTTAACTATAAAGATTATTCGCCATGCACAATAAAACCGTAGCCGAACTTTCTAAAGGTCTAGCCGCTGGAGAATTCTCCAGTGTAGAACTGACCCAGCACTTCTTAACTCGCATAAAAGAGCAAGATACCAACAAAATAAACAGCTTTATAACTGTTTGCGAAGATGAAGCCCTCATTGAAGCTAAAGCCGCCGATGAAAAAATCAGTACAGGAAACGCCACTCCATGGACAGGCGTGCCTTTTGCTCATAAAGATATTTTTTGTACTCAGGGTGTAAGAACCAGCTGCGGCTCAAAAATGCTTGATAACTTCATCCCTCCTTATGATGCGACGGTTACCAGTAACTTTAAGCAACAAGGTGCCGTTTGCCTTGGCAAAACCAACATGGATGAATTTGCCATGGGCTCCTCCAACGAGTCCAGCTACTACGGTAGAGTAACCAATCCATGGGGTGAAAACCTGGTTCCTGGCGGGTCATCCGGTGGTTCAGCAGCCGCTGTAGCGGCTCGGTTCACCCCTGCAGCCACAGCAACCGATACCGGCGGCTCAATTCGTCAGCCATCAGCACTTTGTGGTGTTACCGGCCTTAAGCCAACTTACGGAAGAGTTTCTCGCTACGGCATGATAGCGTTTGCTTCAAGCTTGGACCAAGGTGGCCCAATTGCTCGCACCGCTGAAGATGCAGCCATGATGCTAAATGTAATGGCCAGCTACGATAAGCGCGACTCAACCTGCATAGACCGCGAAGTACCCGACTATACATCCACACTAAACAAAAGCATTGAAGGCATGAATATAGGTCTTCCTAAAGAGTTTTTCTCTGATAAGCTCGACGCTAAAATGCAGCAACAAGTACAAAATGCTGTTAAGGAACTTGAAAAGCTAGGCGCAAACATTAAAGAAATAAGCCTGCCTCATACAGAGCTATCAGTACCGGCTTATTACATCATTGCACCAGCAGAATGCTCAGCAAACCTGTCCCGTTTTGATGGTGTGCGTTATGGGCATCGCTGCGATGACCCTAAAGATTTAGAAGATCTTTACATGCGAAGCCGAACAGAGGGCTTTGGTGAAGAAGTTAAACGCCGAATATTAGTAGGTGCCTATGCACTTTCAGCAGGCTTTTACGACGCCTACTATCGCAAGGCGCAACAAGTAAGAAGGTTAATTAAAAATGATTTCACCAGCGCTTTTGAAAACGTTGATTTAATTGTTGGCCCAACATCCCCCTCACCTGCTTTCGGTTTTGATTCAAAAGGTGATGACCCAACGGCTATGTATTTGGAAGATATTTTCACTATATCAACCAACCTGGCAGGCTTACCCGGCATGTCTGTCCCAGCCGGAATGGTTGATAACCTCCCTATAGGTTTACAGTTGATTGGCAATTACTTTGATGAAGCCCG
>JQIA01000832.1_pt1 | contig 16312 bp, 15 predicted proteins | sample 811431 | NCBI WGS metagenome assembly JQIA01 (sample SAMN02998118, study PRJNA258478) | marine sediment metagenome | biome: marine; feature: seafloor; material: sediment; isolation source: oil-polluted sediment collected from 3 locations (0.5 km, 0.7 km and 0.9 km)... | place: USA: Gulf of Mexico ... | reverse complement strand
ATCAATTTTTATTTTTTTTACATATTTACTTGAAGAATAAACAGTTTTAGCATTTGGAGTAAATATTCTTACATCGCTAATTCTTGATTTATTTATGCTCTTATTTAACTTAATATTAAAATAATTATTTGCAGGATTTGGGTAGATATTAATTGATAATTCTGAAGCACTAAAACCATCAACTGATAACGGAATAGTACTACAATCTTCAGCAGCAGTGGAATCAGGACAATTAGGGCCAATTTTAAAGGAATTATCTACAAATTCACCTTTTAAGCACCTTGGGATATATGGCCAACTATCTGTTAAAACATAATAATAGGTGCCATCAGGAAACTCAGGCGTTTTTCCATATCGACCACCACACTCGTCTAAATCAGACATTTCATTTACATATTCATAATCTTCAACATAATTTCCATCATAATTTCCATTTGGTGCTGTAACCCCATCTCCAGGACGTGTTCCTTCCTTTAATTGAAAACTACTATTAAAAGCAACTACATTACTATTTACATCATCTGGGTCAGAAAATAAATACTTATAATAAATAGGAAACCCATCTGCTGCATAACCTAAAAGAGGTGAATGTAAATCTCCATTAACTTTTAAATCATTATTAAGATAATCAGAAGGAATATTATGATAATGATAGCGACTAACATTATTTACATGTCCTCCATTTAAATCCATATTTAATTCAAAATAGGCCTCAACATGCCAGTCCAAATTCTCTTCAGCAGTATTAGGATTTACAAAATATAACCGAGCAAAAGGCGAATAGTTTACACCTTGATTTGAAACACCAAAAACAATACCACCGCCACATGATTGTGACGTTGGGTCTTCAATTATTTCTTTAACATCTGTTGTTAATTCTGGGTGTAAACACATAGAGTATTCAAAATTCTGACCTTCAATGACATTATTACCACGAAAAGGCCCATATTGATGAGAAGGAATATTATTTGTATACACTTTTCTAACATGATCTACTATATCAATACAAAAAGCATTTGTAGTTTCATTTGCAAAAATAGTAGAGGGATCACAGATAATGGCAGATTTTTCTTTTAAACTTGAATCATTCTGTGATATTAATACATTACTTAATGATAAAATAAAAATAATAACTACACTTTTAATCTTGAGAAATCTAATCATCATATTGTAATAATTTTTAAGTTATCGATTAAAACTAAGACCCAAGTTATAGTAAATAGTTTAAATGAATATGTACTATTATTATTTATATGAATTAAATTTTTAGAAACGAAACTTTACTCCAAGGCTTTGATATCAACTTTATATAAATTTTCGAAAATGTCAAAAATGTTTTGTGATTCTTTTCTTCTGATAGAAATTACATACTCACAATCTAATTCTAATTTCTGACTAACAATTGTTAAGTTTTTCTCTTTTACGATTCTCATAACTTTATTCATTAAATCGTATTGAAAATTTAACTGAAAGAAAACATCAATCGTTTTTTCTAAGATAGTTGAAGCATCTAAAGTTATTTGTGCTGAAGTTTTATATGCAGAGATTAAACCTCCAACACCTAATTTTGTTCCTCCAAAATAGCGAACAGATACTATTAAAATATTGGTCACTTCAAAAGATTGAATTTGACCGTAAATTGGTAATCCGGCAGAATTATTTGGTTCGCCATCATCATTTGCTCTGAATTTTATTTTTTCAATTCCTAATTGATACGCATAGCAAAAATGACGTGCAGAATGATGTTTCTTTTTTAACTCTTCTAAACAATTTTTTACATTTTCTTCTGATAAAACAGGAAATGCATAACCAAAAAACTTAGACCCTTTTTCTTTAAAAAGAGTTTCTGTTGATGGACTTACTATCGTTTTATAAACATCATCTTCCATTAAGCCAAAGCTACAATTACAATTCCAACAATTGCCAATCCAACACCAATTTTGTTTTTAAGAGTAAATTGTTCTTTAAATAATAGAATTCCGACAAGTGTAGAAACTACCACTACTCCAACATTATTAATCGTAAATAAAGTAGAACTTTCAAAACCTTTGGTTTGTAGGGCTTTTATTAAAAACACAATTGAAAAATAATTTGGAACCCCTAAAACAATACCTGCAATAATATTTTTAACACCAAAAGGGCCTCTTTTTTTTATGGATTTAATCAACAAAATAATTAATCCGAAGAAAGCAGCAATACCAAATAAACTTCCAGAAAAAATAGAAACATCTTCTTTAGGCACAAACGAAACCTCAACATATTTTAAAGTAGTATCTATAGCACCTGATCCTAAAAACAATAAAATAGGGAATAACAATCCTGCATTTTTATGAGTAATTTTCTCCTCTTTTACCGACGTTAGATAAACCGCTACAAGTGCAATTAAAACACCAACTATTTTTAATATTGTAACCGACTCATTATAAAGAAACACCCCAAATAAAACAGGAATAACCACAGACATTTTACCTGCCACAGATGCTACAGAAACTCCATTTTCATGAGCTGTCATTGCCATTACAAAAAATATTGAAACAAATAAAGCGCCTAAAAAAACAGCACCTAAAAACCATGGTTGATTCGGGATTTCTGCAAACGAAAAACTTCTTTCTGCAAAAGCAAAACCCATTGTAAAAGCAACAATATAATTAACAAAAATGGCTTTTAAAATATCAACTTTATAAATGCCAAAATATTTAAAAATGACAAATAATCCTGTTGAAAAAAGGATGCTTAATAGTAAATATATCAATTGAACTTATTTTTAATGAATAACTCTGTTACTTCTTCTTCTCCTGGAATTAAATTCCAAACTTGGATTCCTAATTTATGTGCCGAATCTGTATTTTCTTTTAAATCATCAACAAATAAAGTTTCATCAGCAATTAAATTATTTTCATTTATAACAAACTCATAAATTTCTGAATCTGGTTTTCTTAAATTAATTTCATGTGTTAAATAAAATTGTTCAAAACAGTTTTTAAATTCGTTATAAAATTCATTTCCTAATGAATTTTGAACCGATTTAATATGTAAATCATTTGTATTACTTAACAAGAACAATCTATACTTTTTACTAGCAGACAACTCTTTTAGAAAATCTAAACGTTTTTGCGGGAAATCTAATAAAATAGCATTCCAAGCAAAAACTAAGTCTTTTTTATCAATTCCAAATTTATCATGATAAAAGTTTACAAACTCATCTGTAGACATGAAACCTTTTTCATATTGATGATATACTGCAATCATTTCTTCCGTGATATTAGTGACACCTAGTTTTGCCATTTCTCTATAGGTAGCAGGTTTATCAAGATTGATAAAAATATCTCCAAAATCGAATATAATGTTCTTAATCATTTATATATGTTTTTAAAATGTCGTTTTTAATATTAATTACTGATGCAATTCTTCCTGATAATTCAGGTCCTTTAACTCCTTTTTTAAATGAAGTTTCACCAATAAAAACTTTGGCTTCATCCCATAAACTAGCATCAATAAAAGTTTGTAAAGTTTGTGCTCCTCCTTCAATAATTACAGACTGAATTTGATGCTTCTGTAAAATATCACATATTTGTTTTGCTACCATTTTTGAAAAATCAATTTCTTCAAAAATAAGGTTTTTGCTATTTACTGAGATGTTAATTTCTTTGGATATGATAATGATTGTTTTTACACTTTCATCATAAATATGAGCATCCCTAGAAACTCGAAGACTATTATCTAAAACAATTCTAAAAGGGTTATTTCCTGTCCAACTTCTTACATTCAATTTAGGATTATCAACAATCACAGTATTTGTACCAACTAAAATCGCATGTTCTTCACTTCTAAATTTATGTACTAATTGTTGAGAAAACTTATTTGAAATCCAAACTGGTTTTTGTTCATCTTTTGATAAAGGTGCAATAAAACCATCTTTAGATGCTGCCCATTTTAAAATTACATAAGGTCTTTTCTTATTTTGAACCGTAAAAAATCGCTTGTGATACGCTTTACATTCATTTTCTAAAACGCCAACGATTACATTTACTCCAGCATTTTTTAAACGCTGAATTCCTTTCCCAGAAACCAAACTATTAGAATCTACACACCCAATTACTACATTTTTAATTTGATGTTTTACCAACAAATCTGCACAGGGAGGGGTTTTTCCAAAATGGGAACAAGGTTCTAACGTTACATAAATAGTGGCTTCCTTTAAAAGCGATTTATCTTTAACCGCATTTACAGCATTTACTTCTGCATGATTGCCTCCGTATGTAGACGTAAATCCTTCTCCAATAATTTTATTATCAAAAACAATTACGGCACCAACACTTGGGTTTGGACGAGAAGTACCAATGCCATTTTTAGCTATTTGTAGACAACGTTTTATGTAAAACTCGTGTTTAATCATCTTTCTTTACAGAGATACGTTTAAAATTTAATTTTTAAATCTTGAGTAGTATCAATAGGATACGTACTAGAAAACCCATAAACATTGTATTTGATATCTCCTTTCAATTGAATTTTAACTGACTTCTTAAATATTGAGTTTATTAACCCTCCTAAAATGCCATTTTTATTATTTTCAAAAATACGTTTTGTAGGAATTACCAATTTTAAAGGAACTGAAAATTCTTTTCTTGCTGGCACGTTAAACTCATCAGAAGATACTTGTGCAACCTCTGTATCATTAACGATTACCTTAATTTCATCCGTAGAAATTTTACCACCAACATCGTTTGGATTTTCAAAAAAAGCATCTGCATTTAAACGAATGGTATCTGAAGCAAAAGAAATTAATTTAATGTTATCTACTTTAATAAAAACAGGTTTTTCTCTAACAGAACAACTGTACATCAATAATAATAAACCAAAAAAATAGAGTCCTTTTTTCATCTTAAATATTTAAAAAATTAGGTAACTTGCTCGTACAAAAATACAGTAATAAATGACAAGTCAAGATTTTATCATTAGAGAAATTACAGCTACAGACAATGCAGAATTAGCTGAAGTTATTAGAACTGTAATTTTAGAAATGGGCGCCCCAAAATTTGGAACCGCCTATGAAGATTCAGCCACTGATAAAATGTTTGAAACCTATCAAAAAACAAAAGCAGCTTATTTTGTTATAGAACATAAAAATAAAGTTATTGGCGGAGCAGGAATTGCACAACTTGGCAATTATGAAGGTAATGTTTGTGAATTACAAAAGATGTATTTTTCGCCAATTGTAAGAGGAAAAGGATTAGGTACAAAGTTAATCTCTATTTGCTTAGAAAAAGCTAAGGAATTCGGTTTTGAAAATTGTTATTTAGAAACTTTACCTTACATGGAATCTGCGGTTAAATTATATAGAAAAAATGGTTTTACAAATCTTAATAAACCATTAGGAAACACTTGCCATCATGCTTGTAATGTTTGGATGATTAAAAAAATATAAATATTAGAATTAAGATATTATTAATGACTGTAAAATATCAACTAACCAATACAGACTTTTTAGAGTACCAACTTTATACTTCTTCAAAATCTGAATCACATAAAAAAAAACGTCGCAATAATAGATTTATATTTCCAATTATTTATTTTGCATATGGATGCTACTTAACAAATAAAGATGAGAATTATATTGGAATAATTATATTTGGAATTATATCAATTTTATGGTTTTTACTATATCCAAAATATTCTCAATGGAGATATAAAAGACATTTTAGAAAACATGTAAAAGAAAATTATAAAAATCGAATTAATACCTCTGTAGAGATTGTCTTTGATGAAAATTTTGTGAACGTGAAAGATTATACTTCTGAAAGTAAAATAAACGGCGCTGAACTCAAGGAACTTATTGAAACGAAAGGTCATTTTTTCATTAAACTAACAACTGATTTATCTCTAATTGTGCCAAAACACTCGGTTGAAAATCAAACGGAATTAAAAAAACGCATCACTGAAATGGGTGCTAAATATATTGATGAATTAATTTGGGTATGGAAATAAATTCCATTGGAAACAACGTGTAAAAAACTCTTATTTTGCTTCTTCATGGGCTGTGTTTTTTTGTTGACTTCTTAATTCCACACGAAAATTAGCCACACATAAAATCACAATTTTTAATACACAAACACTACATTAGTAATGACCATAAAAAAATACAAAGAGCAATTCTTTACTGAACTTTCTTCTATATATCCGAATACAGAGGTAGATTCATTTTTCTTGATTTTAGCTGATGAATATCTCAATTTACAAAGAATTGATATTACTTTAAACCCTGATTTTAATATTGATAACAGTAAACTTTCAATTTTAAATTCTGCTTTAAAAAGATTAAAAAACGAAGAACCTATTCAATATATAATTGGTACTACTGAGTTTTATGGGTTTCCTTTTTTGGTTGATGAAAACACTTTAATCCCAAGACCAGAAACAGAAGAATTAGTTGAATGGATTCTTTTTGAAGTTGCAGAGTTACAAAGTAGCAAAGCTGCAAAACTGCAGACGAATGTCATTTTGACAAAAAATAAGGAGAAATCTATTTCAATTCTTGATATTGGTACGGGTACGGGTTGCATTCCCATTTCTTTAGCAAAAAAACTCAAAAAAGTAAAAGTATCCGCAATTGATGTTTCTAAAAATGCATTAAAAATTGCAACTAAAAATGCTGAGTTAAACAAAGTAAAGGTTGATTATATTGAAGCTGATATTTTAGAAATAAGTTCATTAAACTTCATTTCGAATAACATAAAGCAATCTGATTTTAAAACTAAGATCACTTTGTCTAAAAGCCCTCGTAATGACATAAGTTTTGATATCATAATTTCAAACCCACCTTACGTTAGAGAATTAGAAAAAGTAGAAATTCAGAATAATGTTTTACAAAACGAACCTCATTTGGCACTATTTGTTTCTGATGATAATCCTCTAATTTTTTATGATAAAATTGCTGATTTAGCGATACAACATCTATCTAAAAACGGGTTGCTTTTCTTTGAAATTAATCAATATTTGGGTAAAGAGACCGTAAAAATGTTAGAAGAAAAACGATTTAAAAACATTGAATTGCGTAAAGATATGTCTGGAAATGACAGGATGATTAGAGCTAGTATATAGTAATTAAAAAAAATATTTTCTCAAAAGGATTAGAAATATCACCCCTTTATTATTTGGATAAACACAAAATTAAATTGAAATTTGTCATAGGAAAAATAACTACTATAAAAAATTATACTATAAACAGTGTAAAGATAAATTGAGGAAGAGGGAGTATAATTATTTGAAAAACAGACTAAGTTATATACTTAGTCTGTTTTTAATTTATATCAAAAATCACTTAAACTTTACAGCGTAAGAAACCCCTAAAGAAGCATATAAAAAGTACTCCCCTTTTGCAAATGGTTTTTCTTCTCTAAAAGCACTGGCATTAAATCCCCAGGCATTTTTTTTGTTTTTGGTTGAAAAGTAATAACCAAATACAATCTTTTGAGAATCTAAATCAAAAACTTCTTTACCTGTAAAACCAGGGATAAATCTATCTAACGCGGGTGACGCTCCTAACCCAGCTTCAATCGTAAAATAATTTTCAGCATCACTTCTATACTTTCTGTAAATTAAAGTTCCTGATTTACTAGTACCTGGAGCTCCAGGAGTAACATAAGCTCTAAAAGCCCAATAGCTATTACCTGTGTACCAAGCAACGGAACCTGTATAAATAGTAGTTTCTGTAGAAAATTTTAGCCACCTAAAACCTAATGAAGCCTCAAAGCTTTTTGGCAAAGATTTAAAAAGCTCAAAACCATAACGCTGAGTAGGATTTAATGGACTACTAGAAAAACCACCACTAACATAAGCATACAATCCTGTTACAATTCTAGGATACATATCTACTTCAAATTGATAATTATCCGTTTGAAATCTATTAGAATAATTCATCTTTGCAGTTATACTCCCGTATTTTGTTTGCCTAGAATATGATAATGTACTGTAATACATATTATCTCTATCTTGTTTATCATAGGTATCCATAGAATAACTAATACCAATATTATTAAAACTTAATGAGTTTTCTAATGAATTTTTATAGTTTATAACCTCTTCATTATTTGGGTGTAACCTTACAGCTTTTGACATTGTAATGGACGCTTCACTTCTATTACTAGAATTTAATTGTGATTTAGCTTTCAGGATTAAAAGATCAGCATCACCAACAAAAACCTCCAATGCTTTTTGTGACAATTCTAAAGCTTTATAATATTTTTCTGCATACTGCTCATTCTTTATATAAGCGATCCAATCCGTTCTTCTTTCGATATCTTTATTTAACACATATCTAAATTCTATTCTTGCCTTTGCGTAACTACCATCCCAAGAATAGGTGCTTGCCAAAAAAGAACGAATATCTAAATAGTCTGGATATTTTGTTAATATAAATTTTAAAGAATCTTGAGCTTGAGCACGTTTACCATCAAAAGCTAACTCCCTGGCTACTTTAAAAGCTGTATCTGGGTTGCCATCAAACACTTTTTCCTGTGTAAAAATTTGATTGGTAAAAAATAATACCACCATCAAAATCGCTGTTGTAATTATTTCTTTTCTGATCATTTTAATGACTTTTTAAGTTTTAGATACAATTTATTTTTTGGTTGCTTTTTTAAGATGCTATCTATAATTATTTTTGCTTTATCAAATTCTTTCATAGACTCGTAACCTCTTGCCATTTTATAAGCAAGATCATCATTCTCAATTTTATTTTTAATCGCCTTATCTATAATTATTTTTGTTTTATCATTTTGTGAAGACCACCAGAATATATCTAAAAGTGCCATGTAAATATCATCATAATATGGAGATCTTTTTAAGGCATTTAAAAGCTCTTTTTCTGACTCTTCATACTTACCATCCCAAGCTAAAGTTCTTCCTTTTAAGATTCTAACATCTACGTAATTTGGTGATTTTCTTAAAATATAATTACATATTAATCTTGCTGTATCCCTTTGACTATTAAATGCTTTTGTCCTAGCTTTTTGAAACATTTCACTTGATGATAAATTAGCTGTTAATTTTTTTACTTTAGCTAATTCTTCTGGTGTAAATGTATACTTACCTACTATTTTTGTATCTGAATTTTTAGGATAAATCTTATCATTTTCAGTTACATAAGCATTTAAACTTTTAAATTCATTAAAAGCAGTCGTTACCTCTTTTAACACAGCTTCATCTGTAACTTTATACGTATAAAAATCTTCTTCTATCTTAAATAAGTTTCCATCAGAATACATATAATCTTCGTAAACAAAATCATTAATTTTACCTTTATATCTCATTAAAGGAATCTTATGTACGTTTCTAAAAACGGTTGATGTATCTAACCCAGAACCAACCCAAGCTGTTTGTTTTGGTAATTCAACATCATAATTGTTTGATAAAAAAGATAAAATACTTGGCGTAAAATCAAAATGAGAATTTATTGCTTTCATTTTTGATGTCTTCTTTAACATTGGACTGTAGATAAAAAACGGCACATTAAATCTACATAACTTATCTTTTTGCGCTATAGGTATTAATCTATGATCTCCTGTAATCACAAAAATTGTATTCTTAAATTCAGGTCGTTTTTTATACGATTCTATAAACATTTTTATACTTGCATCCGCATATAAAATACTTGCAAAAATATTTTTATTTGTAGTGACTTTTCTTTTAATATCTTTTACTTTTTCTGATGAATTTAGAATACTATCCACTTTAACCAAATATTCATCCTTTACAGGGAAATCAAAAGGTTCATGAATACTTAATGTGAAAATTAAATCTAATCTTGGCGTTTGAAAATCATCTAAAGATTTTAATGTTTTTGTAAAAATCTCATTATCAGAATATCCCCAAGAAAATCCATTTGAACTATTTACCGTTTTAGGATACGATGCATCATACGTATTTTCATCAATAACATTTTCGACGCCATTATATTCTAAAAAGTTTATTTTTTTATCAAAACTAGATTGATCTCCAGAAAAATATGATGTTGTATAACCGTTATTTTTCAAAACACTAAATAATGAAATGTGAGTTGGGGTATTTTCTATTTCTAGAAACCCTTTTTCACCTAATGGTAAAGACGCAAACAAAGAAGGTATTGCACCAAAAGTTCTACCAGCATTGCTTAAATAGTTATCCCAAAAAAGAGATTTTGGTATCATAGAGTCTAAGTAAGGTGTAAAACCGCTGTAATTTCTTTCTCCAACAAATTCAGAACCTAAACCTTCTACTATAATTACAACAACATTTGGTTTCTCGTCTCCTATATTAAAATAAGAACCTAAAACATCTGGTGTTGCTTCTGATGGTTTTAAAAAAGGATATTCGTTATTGCCATCCATTTTTATAGCTTTTACTTCACTTTTCTCAACTTGAAGCTTCACAACATCCGCAACAAAATAATATATTTTATTTTGATAAATTGCTTCAGAAAAATCTGGAAAAGCAAATTTCATAATGATAACCGCCAATGTAACGCCAATAAACACTCTTCCCGAATATTTAAAAAATGTTGATTTTTTTAAAAAGAAACAGCTTGCTAAAAATAATGCCGGAAAAATTAAAAAAGTTATAAAATATAAAACAGAGGTACTTTCTGACGATGTAACTGTCAAATAAATATCATCTAGAGAATACCCCAATAAATCTGCTCCTAAATTTAAAAGTGTTGTTAAACTATATTTTGTTAGTGCAAACTCAATAATCACAATTAAAGCAAACAGTATCTTTATGACTCTTATGGGTAATTTTTTCTTCTTTATGGTTAATAGATAATAAACAGGTAAAAAGAGTACAAAAATAAAAAGTATTGTAAAAAAGTGATTTAAAAATTTAAACCCAATAACCTGTATTAAGTTTGGTATTTCCTTACCGCTAAATAACGTTGCACATATCTCAAAAAGACTTATCAACCAGAAGGTTAATAGTAAAGAAAAACATATTAAAATGTATCTTCTAATATTTTTCGTGAAACTTCTATTTTTAATTTTCATTTTATCTGAGGGATTAAAATTTCTATTATTTTTTCGATAAGCCTTTTCTTACCATTACACCCCATTTTTTATTCTTATTAAAATAATAATCATAATTACCTCTCATAGCAGCGTAAAGCACTATAGGATGCAATATTAAGGGTTCTAAAAATATGGTTAAAACTAACTTGAGGCCTATTCCTTTTTTCTGGTATTGGTGGTACGTAAATTCTTCTGTAAAAATAGCTATAAAAGAGAATAGCAATGAAAAAAGATATGCTAATAAAAAAAGACCAACTACAAAAGTCCAACTTATTTCTTGATACCAAACTAAAAACAGGAAATAAAACATACCTGTGACTTCGATTAGAGGTGCCATTCTTTCAAAAATAAACCAATAAGGAAAACTTAATAATCCTAAAAGTCTATACTTAGGATTGAATCCTATTTTTTTATGCATTTTAAGGGTTTCAATAGTACCTCTTGTCCACCTATTTCTTTGAGATATTAATATTTTATGATCATCAGGAGCCTCTGTCCAACATAAAGGATCAGGTATGTAAGCAACTTTATATTTTATGTTTTGCTCTTCCATATACCCCCTCATCCTAACAATAATCTCCATATCTTCTCCCACAGTCTTGGTGTCATAACCACCAACTTTTATGGCAATTTCTTTATCAAATAAACCAAATGCACCAGAAATAACGAGTAATCCATTTAACCGAGCCCAAGCCATTCTACCCAATAAAAAAGACCTTAGATATTCTAAAATTTGAACTCTCTCTAACCATTTATCAGGAAAATTAACCTCTAACAACTTACCATCTTCAATTTTGCAAGAATTAGCAATTCTAATTACACCGCCAGATGCAATTACTTTTCTATCTGTATACTCTAAAAAAGGTTTAACCATTCTTTGCAGTGAATCTTCAAGCAACAAACAATCTACATCAATACAAGCTAAATATTTACTTTCACTAATATTAATTCCACAATTTAAAGCATCTGCTTTTCCACCATTTTCTTTATCAACAACAATTAGTTTTTCGAAGGCTGGATTTTTAGATTTAAAAACTCCTGCCCTTAAATCTTGAGTTGGCACTTTTTTATTGATTAGGTACTCAACTTTCTCTAAATCATACGCTTTAATTAATTTATCTAAGCTATCATCTTTACTACCATCATTTACGATAATCACATCATAATTTACATAATGCGTAGATAAAAGAGATCTTACATTTTCCACAATATTTAAGCTTTCATTGTAAGCTGGAGCAATAACTGATATGGAAGGTGCTAAATTGGAAGTTATTAAATCTTTATGATTTACAAAGCTATTTTTCTTAAGATAGTCCATCGTTTCTTTTGACGAAAAAAAAGCCAATATCACATAAGATCCAACTATTAAAACCGTAAAAACGAGGAAAAAATAGTGAAACGTAAGTAATATACTTCTTAAGATCTGGTCAAACTCCATAACTATAATCTAAGAATTTAATTATTTTATTATAAGATTCGTCTTCAGACGTTTTTTCTAATTTATTAAATAAACTATTATCTATCGTTTTTAAAATTTTCAGAGCTTTGTATTTAATTTCAAAATTATCATTATTAATATGATCTAGAAGAAATAATCGATCTTCTTCTGATGCCGTTTTCTCTAAAAAGATAAAGAAAGCATTTTTTTCTTTTATCGTTAACTCTTCAATTTTGTTTTTAAGAATCCCTTTAGTCTCTTCTATTTCAAAATGAGTTAACACATCTATAGCCTTTAATCTTACTTCTATGTTTTTGTGGTTTAGAGCATCTAAAATAAGATCTTTAGTATCAAATTTATTAAAAATTTTAACGACACTAAACATAAAAATCACAACATAATCATTTTCTGATTTTAACCATTTTGTAATATCCAATATTTCATGATCTTCAAAATTTTGTATTTTCCCTAGAAGCTGAATTTGATCCCATTCTGATAGAGGAACTTTTAAATCATCTAAAAAGGTTAACCCCTCAAAACCAAATAACTCAATAAAATACAAATGAGCCTCTCTTCTAACTTCACCTTTTGGGTGGTTTATAAATTTTGCTATTTTATTTTTTCCTTTTAATATCTTAAACTCTCTAAAATCCCTTATACCAAGTGCAACAATATTCCATCTTTTACTTCTTAATTTCTTATAAGCAAACTTGGTCATTCCAATTTCTTCATACAATTTATGCATGATATTAATCATACTTCCAGAAATTTCATGCCTTAATTTTATAAAAGAAGATGTTATAATTTTCCTTTTAAACTTGGAGAAGAAGCCTCTTTTAAATTTTTGAATAATTTGTTTTTGACTTTCACTGAGATGAACCCCCTCTTCTTCTGAATATAAAAAACTAATTAATAGTTGTTCAACAATAGTTGTATATTTAATTTTTCTACTTTCAGTTATTCTAATATTACTTCTTAAAACCTTTAAATAGAAAACAAGTAATATTATTATAATAACAAGTATTACAACTAATGTCCATATTACACTTTCTATTAATGGAAATCTCATAAAAAAGAATTATAAAAAACTATTTTAAAGTAACATTCTTTTAACCCTAATAGACAACTCACTAGGACTTAAAGGCTTACTCATAAAATCATTAGCACCTAAATTAAAAGCATTTAAAACCATCTCTTCTTGACCTGAAGAAGAAAAAACCAAAATAGGCACTTTACTTTTAAGCTTATTTCTAACATGGCTAATTACCTCAAGACCACTAAAATAGTCCATCATAACATCAGTTAAAACTAAATCTGGATTTTCGTTTTCTATAAACTCTATAGCTTCTTTGCCATCTTTAGCCATAAACAGATGATATCCATCTTTTTCTAAACGAAATTTTAAAAGGAGAGATAAAACAGAATTATCTTCGGCAAGAACAATTTTCTTTTTTTCACTCATGTAATTGGGGGCTAAATATTAACAAAAATCTTTTTCAATATTAACAAATCTAATAAAAAAAAACTATTAAAACGCTAACTAATAGATTTTAATTATATTTACAATATGTTTAAAAATAAATTATAAGGACCCCTCTAAATTATAAAAAAAAATGGAAACTCAAGAAATTCTAACAAGCAGTATTGTAGATCTAACTTCCTTAAAAGACTTTTTCTCTTCTGATAAAGATTCACTTATTCAACTTATTGGAGTTTACATATCTGACACTGCACCACGAGTAGACACTTTAGAAGAATGCATCACAAATATTGACTATGAAGCTGTAAAAAACATATGTCATTTCTTAAAATCATCTCTCGGTTTAATGGGGGTTAAATGCTTAGAAGAAGTCGCTAATCTAGAAAAACTAGCACAAAAAAAAGAAAGTAAAGAAATTATAAAAGATAGATTAAAATTCATTGTTCCTATTTGTAGAGATAGTATTACCGAATATAAATTAATTTTAAGCAGGTTAGAAGCTCTTTAATTTTGTAATTTTACTGCATGATTAAAGACATTCAACTTCGAGTAAACTTAATTGAAGAACGTAAAGAAAACATTCTTTTATACAAAGCTTCTAAGCAATTAGGAATTGATAAAAGTGAAATTTCGGCAGTAAAAGTATTGCGTAAATCAATTGATGCCCGTAAAAAAGACATTATCTTTAATTATAAAGTTGCTGTTTATATCAATGAAGAATTACCAGAAAAATCTGATTACGTCTTTGAATATAAAGATGTTTCTAATGCCAAAGAAGTGCATATTATTGGCTTTGGTCCTGCAGGAATGTACGCTGCTTTGCGTTGTATAGAATTAGGGTATAAACCAGTTGTATTAGAACGTGGTAAGAACGTACAAGATAGAAGAAGAGATTTAAAAGCCATCAATCAAGATCATTTTGTAAATGAAGATTCTAATTATTGTTTTGGTGAAGGTGGTGCAGGAACATATTCTGATGGAAAACTATACACCCGTTCTTTAAAACGTGGAGATGTTAGACGTATTTTTGAAAACCTTGTTTTTCATGGAGCTACAGAACAAATTCTAGTAGATGCGCACCCTCACATCGGAACAAATAAATTACCGAAAATCATCGAAAATATTCGTGAGAATATTTTAAAATATGGTGGTGAAATTCATTTTGAAAGCAGAGTTACTGATTTTAAAATTAAGAACAATAAATTACAAGCAATTCAACTGAAGAACGGAACAGAAATGGCTGTTAATTCAGTGATTTTGGCAACGGGTCATTCTGCTAGAGATATTTATGAATTGCTTCATAAAAAAGAGATTGCTTTAAAAGCAAAATCCTTTGCAATGGGAGTTCGAGTAGAACATCCACAAGAAATAATAGATCAAATTCAATATCATTGTTCTGGAGAAAGAGACGACCTTTTACCTGCAGCCGCTTACAGTTTAGTCCATCAAGTAAATAACAGAGGCGTATATTCTTTTTGCATGTGTCCTGGAGGTTTTATTGTTCCTGCAGCTACTGCAAACGGTGAAGTTGTTGTAAACGGAATGTCGCCAAGTAGAAGAAATAACCGATTCGCAAACTCAGGAATTGTTGTTGAGTTAGATATTGATAAAGATTTTAAAAAATATAAAGAATTTGGTCCTTTAAAAGGATTAGAGTTTCAGAAAGATTTAGAGAAAATCGCTTTTTTGGCTGGAGGAAGAACTCAAGCTGCACCAGCCCAAAGATTGGTCGATTTTGTTGATGGTAAATTATCTCCAGAATTAAATGATTGCTCTTATCAACCTGGATTAAAATCAGCTCCTTTGCATTCTTTATTGCCAAAAGTCATAGGAAGTAGATTAAGAAAAGGGTTTGCTGCATTCGGGCAAAAAATGCATGGTTACCATACTAATGAAGCTAATATTATTGGTGTAGAATCAAGAACTTCATCACCTGTAAATATCCCAAGAAAAGAAACTTTAGAACACACAGAAATTGAAGGTTTGTTTCCATGTGGAGAAGGCGGTGGTTATGCAGGGGGAATTGTTTCTGCGGCTATGGATGGAGAGCGTTGTGCCGAAGCTGCAATTGCAAAATTTTAATCTTCACCTATTCCTTTTATTAAACCAAACCTTTTTTAATTAATACTTTGGAAAAACATTTTATCCATTAGTGGTTTAAAATACTCTATTATGTACAAACTATTGATGTTTTTTTACTTTCATCCTTTTATAAGAAAATAATATTTGTATATCCGTAATTATTCATAATCCTGTAATATTAGCAATAACAAGCCTATCAAAGCTTTTCTCTCCAAAATATCTACGGTTTAGTTTGTAGACAAATTCGTTTAGATATAATTGCAGGTATTTTCTCTT
>JQIA01000831.1_pt1 | contig 16313 bp, 13 predicted proteins | sample 811431 | NCBI WGS metagenome assembly JQIA01 (sample SAMN02998118, study PRJNA258478) | marine sediment metagenome | biome: marine; feature: seafloor; material: sediment; isolation source: oil-polluted sediment collected from 3 locations (0.5 km, 0.7 km and 0.9 km)... | place: USA: Gulf of Mexico ... | reverse complement strand
GGCCATAAAAACTGAAACCAAATAGCCTCTTTTTTTAACGGAGTTATCCTTTGATGAAAAAGTCTGCTTTTAACTCAGCGAGAGCAGTTAAGGAAATTAACAGTCAGGGTTACACCATTATTGAGGATTTTCTCAATATGGATAAACTCCAGCAGGTGCGAGAGTTATTTTCTCGCTTCCTGGGTACTCATCAGGGCAGAAATAATTTTGAAGGCCACTTAACCGAACGTATTTATACGCTAGTTGCACTTGATAGAGTCTTTGAGGGCATCGTTGAAGACCGACGCATTATGGCCCTCTGTTCAGAGTTCCTCGCGGAGAACTTTCTACTGACTGCTAATCAGGCAATCTGTATTTATCCCGGGGAATCCCCTCAACCCTGGCACAACGACGATGCTTTTTATCCCCTGCCCCGCCCTCGCCCCATGGTAAGTTTATCGACACTTGTAGCGGTCGATGATTTCACCGCTATGAATGGTGGCACCCATGTTATTCCTGGTAGTCATTTGTGGGGGGAAGATAAGGCGGGCGGCGATTATGTTTCGGGCGAGTCTGAAACCGACCCAGATTTCGCCGCGCGAATGCAAGATCAATTTATCTCCGTTGAAATGCCTGCCGGCTCCTGCCTGGTATTTGCAGGTAACTTGCTACATCGGGGTGGTGATAACCGGAGCGAGCATCCGCGTAGATCCTTCTCAAACCAATATTGCCAACCCTGGGCCAGAACTCAGGAGAATTTTTTCCTGGCAATCCCTCCCGAACGGGTTCGATTAATGAGTGAGCAATTACAATCCTTACTGGGTTACTCCATTCACCCTCCCTTTATGGGACAGCTTAGTGCGCTACATCCGCGGCGAGCCCTGGAACCTGGGTTTGTACCTCCCGCAGTAAAGCGGCTTATGAATGATGATTAAACCTCTGATTTCAAAGACTTAGCCTCTTCTCTATAGCCAGGCACCATTAATTATCAATTAAGGGGTGACAGGGCTTCCTCTTAGCGGTATATTTATTACTGTATGAATAAACAGTAATAAATATTATGCAAGAATTTCACAGCCTAAAAGAACTCACTACAAATAGAGCCGTCACTCCGCAGAATATTCGACACAGCGGCGTGTTAAGTCAATATGCATTAAGCGGCAGCTCATTAGACAGTAAGCCTTTAAATAGCAAGCCTTTAGAGAAGAAGTCCTTAGACAATAGCTCATTAGGAAAGCATTCATTAAAAAATAATGTGTTGAGCATTGACACCCTGCTTCAGCGTCCCGATATCTGGCGTGGCTCTGAAGATGCTCATCGTCTGGACGCTCAAAATATTCAAAGTATCCCTAGCGGCCATCCTCACTTAGACGAACAGCTCCATCATCAGGGCTGGCCCGGTAAGGCCTTAACGGAATTGTTTTGTGAGCAGCCAGGTATTGGAGAGTTGAGCCTGCTGGCACCTGCCTTAAGTAAGCTCAGTCAAAATAAGCGTTGGATCTTTCTCGTTGATCCACCTTACGAGCCCTCTGCCCCTGCCCTGGAACAGATGGGCATCGTGTTAAATCGTTTGATCATTGTTCGTACCGAATCCAGTGAGCAGTACACCTGGGTTTGCGAACAAATACTACGCTCACCCAGTTATGGGGCACTACTGGCCTGGGAACCTAATAAGCGTCTGAGCCAGCGAAAAATACGTAAATTACAGCTGGCAAGCCGGGCGAATTTTGGACTCGCTGTTCTCTTACGTTCACAAAAGCAGGCCCAGTATCCCTCTTTTTCAGCTTTGCGTATTGGCTTGAAGCTGAACAGGCAACAATATCTCCTTGATATTCTTAAGCAGCCCGGTGGCTGGGCGGGTCAAAGAGTGGAATTGCCACGCTCTGCTGCCCTGACGGAACCTGCTCCGGGCGCGACAGAATTGCCGGTACACCTACCCGTTTATGTGCCTGATTACACTTCTCCCGAGCCGACTAAACGAAACCGAAACAATGCTGCAAGACGCAGTTTAAAGGCCGAGCTTACGATTCCAGAAATGCCCGAAATTCAGCAACACCGGGCACGACATTTCTCACAAACGACTTTGTAAGAAATATTGTTAGCAATACGGTGCTGAGATACCCCTGTGCTTTGGCTCTGTATTCATTGCCCCAAACTAGCCCTGGAAGCTTTATCAGTAAAGCCTGGTCCGTCAAAATCAGGAATTGATCCTTCAAAACCAGAGCCTTCCATAGTTACTGAGCAGCACCGAGTTTATTGCTGTAACCAGCCAGCTAGCGATGCAGGGATTCATCCGGGGCAATCCACTGCCAGCGCACAAACCTTCCACCCCGGTCTCCACATAAGTCTCAGGGATACGGCTGCTGAGAATAAAGCTCTACTCAATCTCGCTCTATCCTGTTACCGCTTTACTCCGGCAATTACGCTAGCGAATGAGAACTCACTCTTACTGGAGATTCGTAGTTCACTGCGCCTGTTTAAGGGCTTAAATCACTTGCTGGAACTACTTTGGGAAGAAATAGCCCGGCATAAAATAACTTATCTTTCTGGCCTTGCCGACACCCCTAAAGCGGCTCAGTTAATGGCTTTTCATAGTGACGTGAATGAAGGATTTCAAAGTCCACCCTTGCAGGACAGTTATGATTATATTAATCCTGAAACCGGAAAAATTAAACATCGAAAAGCCTTTGAACATCTACGGGGGTTAACACCGCTAACGCATCTTGACTGTCCCGATGCGCTGATAAAGAAGTTACATCGCACAGGCTTTCAGACGCTCGGTGAGATTTATAAACTGCCTATGGATGCATTGGCCAGGCGTTACGGTAGAGAATTTACGGCTTACCTTAAACGTATCGCTGGCACGCTTAAGGATCCTCAGTGCCACATCACCCTGCCAGACGTTTTTCAGCAAGACTTTGAATTTGATGATGCTCTGATCAAACACGACTCTATCTTACTGGTCATGCAGAGTATGTTAGTTAACTTGACCGCCTATCTCCGTGGCCGACAAATGTATTGCCAGGAATTTAGCTGGTTACTGTATCAAGAGCCCGATTTTTTTCGAAACGACATAAACAATAAGCCTGATAACAAAGACCGCTTCCTAAAATTAGATATTCGCCTGACTCAGGCCCACTGGGATATGGAGCACTTTTTACATCTGACCAGCATACAAGTGGAAGCCATAAAGCTGGATGCGCCCCTTACGGCTATTCGTTTACAGGCATCCCGCCTCTACCCTGCTGAGTACGGTGAGCGTGAACTCCTACCACCCGGGATTCATTGTATGCATCAGCAGGACGAGCCCGCATCGGATCATCCTGTCCGAACACTGATCGATGCCTTATCTGCCCGCCTGAATAAGCTTGATCAATGTCAAAATAAACCGCATAAAGGACATATTCGTAGTAATAATATCTATCAAATTTCTCATCATGATAGCCACATCCCCGAACAAGCCTCCCAAAAGAGCGCTTTGTTTTCAATCAAAGAAAGCTGCAAGTCGGAGGGTTTACGCCCAGGCTGGCTATTCCCCGTACCTGCACCAATTCAAGATCGCCAGCAATTTCTTTACTGGCGCGGTCGCCTTACTTTATTGCAGGGACCGGAGCGAATTGAAGGTGACTGGTGGCGCAAGCCCATAAGTCGAGATTATTATTTGGCGCGCCATCAAAACCATGCTCTCTACTGGGTTTATCGAGATCGCTATACCCAGCAATGGTTTGTCCATGGCTTATTTGGCTAATGAGTCAAGCTTCACTAGAACATGCAACGAAAACGAAATATGCCGAGCTCCATTGCATTAGTAATTACAGTTTTTTACGCGGCGCTTCGCATCCAGAAGAACTGGTCAAGCGAGCCTCAAAATTAGGCTATGACGCTATCGCTATTACCGATGAATGCTCTCTGTCCGGTGTTGTAAAAGCCCACCTTGCCGCTAAAAATCAGGGCATTAAACTGATCATAGGGAGTGAATTCGTACTGCAGGAAGGCCTCAAGCTCGTTTTATTAGCGCCAAATCGGAAAGCCTATGGGGAATTATCTGCTTTGATCAGTTTAGCCAGGCGACGCAGTCCTAAAGGCGATTACTCACTTAAATTAAGTGACCTTAAATTACACATTAAAAATTGTCTTTGCATCTGGTTGCCATTTTACAATTTAAGTGATCACTTCTCTGACAAACCCCATCATCAGAAGCTAAAGGAACAGGAATTAGAAGAACAGGAAAAAAGCGGCTCTTTACTATCCGAAATATTTAATCAACCTTCAGCCTGCACTCATTCGGCGCAAAAAAATCTTTGGATTGGGCTTAATCACTGCCGAGGATCTCAACAATCAGAAGACTATCTACGGCATTACCAACTTGCTAAAACACTAAATTTACCGATGCTAGCCTGCGGCAATGTCCATATGCATAGCGTTAAACGCAAGGCCCTTCAAGATACCTTAAGCGCGATTCGGCTCAACACTCGCGTTCAAAAACTGGGCAGGCAAGCTCACAGCAATAGCGAACGCTACTTACGTTCTATTCATAAATTACAGACGCTTTTCCCTGCACCTCTTTTAGCCGAAACACTGCTTATTAGTAAACGCTGTTGTTTTTCTCTGGATGAGCTTCGCTATCAATACCCCAAAGAAGTGGTACCCGAAGGCTTTAGCCCCGAGAGCTATTTATTAAAAAGGGTGAATGAGGGCTCGGCTCAACGCTGGCCGCAAGGTGTTCCAATAAAGGTTCAGGCGAACATCAACAAAGAGCTTAGGCTTATTAAAGAACTGAACTATGAATATTATTTTTTAACGGTGTATGACATTGTTCAGTTTGCCCGCAGCCGAAACATACTTTGCCAGGGCCGTGGCTCCGCTGCAAATTCGGTGGTGTGTTATTGCCTGTTTATCACCGAAGTATCTCCGACACGTATTTCCCTGCTTTTCGAACGCTTTCTCACCAAAGAACGCCATGAGCCGCCCGATATTGATGTTGATTTTGAACACGAGCGCCGAGAAGAAGTTATCCAGTACATCTATAAAAAATACAGTCGTGAGCGTGCCGCCCTGGTCGCCACACTCATTACCTACCGAGCACGCAGTGCTGTTCGAGATGTAGGCAAAGCCCTGGGTTTCGATGCTTTATTAATCGAACAACTGGTGAAATCTCTAGCCTGGTGGGATCGTAGCAAGGAATTAAAAGAGCGTTTTCAGGAACATAACATGGCGGATAGTGAGCACTTATCCCTATACTTTATTCAGCTTGTTAAGGAAATACTCGGCTTCCCCAGACACTTATCCCAGCATGTGGGAGGCTTTCTCATCAGCGCGGGGCCGATTAGCGAACTGGTCCCGGTAGAAAATGCCAGTATGGCTGATCGTACGGTTATTCAATGGGATAAGGATGACATTGAAGCTTTGGGTTTATTGAAAGTCGATGTCCTCGCCCTGGGGATGCTGACTGCTATTCGCAAATGCCTGGAAAGCATTCAGAAATACGATAAAAGCATTCCCAATTTACAGTCCATTCCTGAAAATGATACCGCGACCTACGATATGTTGTGCCGGGGCGATAGTCTCGGTGTCTTTCAGGTGGAATCTCGTGCTCAGATGTCTATGTTGCCGCGTCTGCGCCCCCGTTGCTTTTACGACCTGGTGATAGAAGTGGCCATCGTTCGCCCCGGCCCTATTCAGGGCGATATGGTGCATCCCTATTTACGTCGTCGCGAAGGCAGCGAGTTAGTAACTTATCCCAGTAAAGACATTCAGTCGGTACTCGAACGCACCCTGGGTGTGCCTATTTTTCAGGAACAAGTGATTCAACTTGCCATGGTAGCGGCTGGTTTTAGCGGTGGTGAAGCCGATCAATTACGCAGGGCTATGGCTTCCTGGGGTAAAAATGGCAACCTTCTTCAGTTTGAAGATAAGCTTATCGATGGCATGCTACTTAGAGGCTATAGCGAGGATTTCTCTCGGCGCCTGTTTGAGCAGATCAAAGGTTTTGGTGGCTACGGATTCCCCGAGTCTCACTCTGCCAGCTTTGCTTTACTGGTTTATGTTTCTGCCTGGTTGAAGTGCCATCATCCCGCTGCGTTTTACTGCGCCATTATGAACTGCCAACCCATGGGCTTTTATTCTCCCTCGCAACTCATACAGGACGCCCGACGCCAGGGGCTTACGGTAGAAAAAATAGATGTGACTTACAGTAACTGGAATCATGTGTTAAATATAAAAGCCTTGAAATCGGGCAATAAAAAAGACCAGCAGGTTTCTATTGTATTAGGCATGCGCCTCGTTAAAGAATTAAGCCAGATGGCAGCTGAACGCATTATTCACGCCAGGCGAGAAAGAGCTTTTACTGATATTGCTGACCTGATTCAGCGCGCAAAATTAAACCAGAAAGATATATCGGCCTTAGCCAATGCCAATGCCCTAAAACAATTTAGCGATAATCGTTATCGTGCCCACTGGGACATATTGTCTGTTAAAGAAGCCTCCCCACTATTCCATACTCAAACTCAAACTCAAATCAGCCCTAAAAAAGAACGTTTAAATACAGAGCAGTTTCCTTTACCCATTCCCAACGAAGCAGATGACATGTTTGCCGATTATCAAAGTACCGGGCTAACTCTCGGCCGCCATCCCATGGCCTTATTACGCCAACATTCGATATTCAAACACTGTAAACGGCATATAGAGTTACAGACACTGAATAATGGCCGCTTTGTACGCATTGCAGGCTTGGTTACCGGACGACAGCGGCCCGGTTCAGCATCCGGTGTCATTTTTCTGACTCTGGAAGATGAAACGGGCAACACCAATGTCATTATCTGGAAGGATCTGCAAAGCCGTTTTCGGCAGGCCTTACTGGGGAGTAAATTATTATTGGTAAAAGGCATTATGGAATGTAAAAACGAGGTGACTCATGTGATTGCCGGAGAGTTGATTGATTATAGCCACCTACTCGAAGATCTCGCCATTAAATCGAGAGACTTCCATTAACGCGAGGCCAATGGGAATTATCTCGACTGAATAGCTTATCTGTATCTCATACTTAAAAGGCTTCTCTCTATACATCAAAAAAGACCTTTCAGTACTTAAGACCCCATAGTCGGATCGATCACTTCAGGCAAATGTGCCAGGCGATGCTCGATCAATTCATCCGACCCCGTCACTATGGAACGTGCCGGTTCAGCAGGACGTCCAAATTGAGCAGCGAACTCGGTACGAGTACGTGGTGCAGGTGGCTCCTCGCGTAAATAGTCGGGTTTTCCATCGGCTTCACGGAATTCGGGCATCACTTCTTCAGCAAAAATCTGCATGTTTTTCATAACCATCCAGTCGGGCATAGGTCCGACGGATGAACCGCCCATAATCAGCCCACCGGCACCCACGTCGTCACAATACTCGCCAATCTTATTGCGAACAGTCTCTGGTGAACCAACGATAATATAGCCCTCCTTAACCAGCTCATCGTAGCTGAGTTGTGCCTGAGGCTTAACCTGGCCTTTTTGCAATGCGCCCATAAAGTTTCGGAACGACTTTGTGGTCATATAGCCCGGCGGGAAAAAGATCTGATCGGGGATTTTTAAGCCGGTATTAAATACCCAGCTTAAATGCGCTTTGGCTTCGCGGTGGGCTTGCGCGTCCGTTTCAGCAACAAAGGCTGGAACACAGGCATTGACCATATTTTTAGGGGCCTCGTAGCCTAGCCGGTCACACTCCTCGCGCAGCCCATCAAATGCCAGCTTGGTAAACCATTGCGGCGCAAACACCATCATATAAGTGTATTTATGTTTCGCAACAAACTGAATGGTTTCCAGGGAACCTTGCCCGGGAATCCAGATTGGAGGATGTGGATCCTGAATCGGTCGTGGAATAGGGTTCACATTGGGGATATAAAAATGATCACCCTGCCAGGTAAAGGGCCCGTCGTCCGTCCAGGCTTTAATAATTAAGTCGTGAGCCTCATTAAAACGCTCTACCGAATCGGCCGGCACCACGCCATTATTAAAATATTCACAACCAATCCCTCGTACAAAGCCGGAGATAATTCTGCCGCCCGAGATTACATCGAGCATAGCTATTTCTTCGGCAACCCGAAGTGGATTACCGTGCAGAGGAATGGCATTACCAATAACACCAATAGGAATGTGGTTAGTGCGCTGCACCAACATCGCCGCGATAATATTTGGCGAGGGCATCGTGCCGTAAAAATTGGCGTGATGTTCGTTAACGCCCACACCATCAAAACCATATTTTTCCGCTGCAACAAGTTGATCAATATATTCGTTGTATAACTGTCGCCCACGCTGAGGGTCGTAGTGTTTATTCGATAGTGATACCCAGGCCGATTCAAATTCGGAGGTAGGTGGCAGATCGGCATAAGGCATCAGGTTGAAGCCATAGAAGCGTAACTTGTTCATTTAGATGCCTCCGTAATAAAGCTAGAAAGTTTATCGGCAAGTGCCTGTGGGCGCTCGAGGCAAGGCTCGTGGCCGGTTTCGGGAATTGTGATCAGGCGATTGTTTGGCAGAATCGAGGCAAATTTTTCTGCCATTTCATTGGGTACAAGATGATCATCCTCGGCTCGCACGACCAGACTTGGGCAGGTTAAACGCTGTAAACGTCTCTCCAATGCCAGGTTATACCGGGGTGCCCAGATTAAACGGGCGGCTGCGGACATTTCAGAATACAGATGAATGCCTTCATCGAAGTCGTCCATCCCTTCCATAAACTCCGCCATAATTTCTTTGTCGTTAAACAGGCGGTTCATTAAATCTTGAGGCGATAACTGAAACAGATCGACGCCCGGATTATCTTCGAGGCGCAAACCAATAGGAACGATTAAACTCAAACTTTTAAGACGTCGTGGGTAGTACGACGCAAACTCGGAAGCCGACCATCCACCCATGGAGTAGCCAATCAAATGAATTTTATCGAGACCGAGCTGTTCGAATAACTGATCGTAGAGAATTGATAAATCCGAAAAATCTCGAAACCATGAAGGCTGGGGGGTTTCTCCAAAGCCAGGAGATTCCGGCGCGATAAAGTCAAAATTCTGCGCGAGCATCTCATACATCGGAATCCAACGGCGGCTAAAGCCAGCGCCATGTAAAAATACCACGGCTTCCCCATTGCCCTGACGACGGTAAGCAATAGGCAGACCACAAACCTCCTCGAACGAAGGCTCGGTGTAATACTTCGGGGGACGAGGAACCTCAACTTTATCTATGGCATCGATATAACTCATCTATGTTTCCTTTTGATAAATAATTGTTCGTATGGTTTAAGAAATACTATTCAGGCCGCATTAGAAATCATCGCTGAAGGAATAAATCCTACACTGTATTGTGGTCGTCAGGAAGAGTGGCGAGAAAGAAAATAAGCAAAAAATAATTGGCAGTATTTACTTAGGAGCCAGGGCTGCTATTACCTGGCGAGTCGCATTTAAACGATTATCATTCACCGGGCTAATCGCCAACACTGGCATCTGTGCTCCTGCCGATTCAAACTCACGTAACTGATCACGACACATGTCGACCGAGCCATAAAGACAAATCTCCTCGACCATCTGCTGACTCACCGCGGCGGCTGCCTTGCGTCGGTTTCCCGATTCCCACGCGGCCTCCATGGCTTCAACTTCATCCTCAAAACCACAGCGTCGCCATTGCAAACGATAGTTTGGAAGTTGGGCAAAAAATGCGAGATTATTTTTAGCAGCAGACATTGCTGCGGGAATATCATCAGATAAAAACGTGGGAATACTGAGGATACAATCAAAATCAGCCATGTCGTGGCCTTGTTTAACTCCCGCCTTTTGCGCTTCAGAAAGTAATTCTGAAAGGTAATTCTTAGATGCCAAAAATGGCATAAATCCATCGGCGACCTCTCCCGCCAGGCGAGCACTTTCTGCGGTTAATCCAGCCAGCAAAATAGGGGTTTTATAGGCGCTGGCTTTAGCGGGAAATAGCGGGCTTACCTCTTCGCCTTCCAGAATGCGCTTTACCGTTTCTGTATAGGCCCGTAGCTTGTCACGGGGCTTACCCATTTCTATACCCATGGATTCCAGTAACGGCCTATGACTGATACCCAGACCCAGAATTAAACGACCATCGGATAAATCCGCAATAGTTTCAGCCGTCATAGCCGCTAAAAATGGATGCCGATAATAAATATTTGCGATATTGGTACCGACCTGGATATGTTTTGTCCCCAGGGCGATGGCCTCTGCACAGGCCAAGGCGTCCCCTCTGCCTTCGTTAACCAAAACCGCAGCAAAGCCATGAGCCTCGGCAAGCTGGCCGATCTCGACCAGTTCTTTGGGCGGCGCTGCCGTTGCGGTGGAAAGAACTATACCGAGTCGCTGCGTGCTCATAACGTGGGGCTCTTTTATTATTTGGCTTTCAGTTTAAGTTTAGTTAGATTTAGCTGGCTTTAGTTAAATTTATTAGGATCAGTCCCTATTCTCAGTTAAATATTCAATCCCATACGCATCCCCGCATCGAGACGAATCACCTCGCCATTAAGCATTGAGTTTTCGACGATATGACAGGCCATCTTCGCAAACTCGGCAGGATTACCTGCTCGCTTTGGAAACGGCACCGTCGCCAACAGGCGGTTAAAACCCTCGTCACCTGTTTCGGCGCGAGCCAGCGGCGTATCAAATACTCCGGGGCAGATAGTCATCACCCGAATGCCATAAGGCGCCAGATCTCTCGCCATCGGCAGGGTCATTCCAATGACCCCGGCTTTGGAAGCCGCATAAGCGGTGTTGCCCACCGGGCCATCGTAGCCAAAAATAGACGCGACATTGATAAAAACGCCGCGCTCTCCGTCATCGGTCAGGGCTTCGACTTGTGTCATTTCACTTGCCGCCAGGCGACACACATCAAAGGTACCGCTCAAATTTATATTGACCACCCGCAGGAAACTGTCCAGCGGATGAGGGCCTCTTTTATTTGTGATTTTTCTACCAATAGCGGTACCCGCCGCATTTACCACAATACGAGCCACGCCCAGTTCTTGTTTTACTTCGGCCAGGGCTGAGGCAACGCTATCGGTATCCGCAACATCCATTGCAACAGCAATCCCACCCAGCTCCTCTGCTATCTCCTCAGCGAGGCTTTTGTTGATATCGAGTATCGCTACTTTTGCGCCCTTACTGGCCAGTAACCGCGCGGTGGCGGCACCGAGGCCCGAAGCTCCACCGGTAACAATGGCTATTTGCTTATCTATATTCATTCGAGTTCCCGTATCTATTCTTGTACTTATTTCTTGTACTTGTCTCGCGTGCTTATGTCTCGCACTCATGTCCCGTACTGAGTCCATTTTTTGTTGTCAGCCCGCCCGCAAGCCACCGTCAAGTCGAATCACTTCCCCGTTGAGCATGGGGTTTTGACAAATCTCCAGTACCAGAGCAGCAAACTCGGCAGGCCGACCCGCACGCTTGGGAAACGGGATACCCTCGGCAAAATCATCGGGTTCGCCACGTAGGACGCTGGCCGCCAGGGGGGTATTAAAAACACCGGGGGCTATGGTCATTACCCGAATACCGTAGGCCGACAAATCCCGAGCCATAGGCAAGGTCATACCAATCACGGCGGCCTTGGTGGCCGCATAAGCGGTTTGGCCAAAAGGCCCGTCATAACCAGCTGTTGACGCGACATTAATAATCAGGCCCTGCTCTTCTCCCTCCTGAGGCTCCAGCAGTCGAATAGCGTCGGCACCCAGCCGACAAATATTAAACGTGCCGCTCAGATTCACTGCGACCTGCTGGCTCATCGCCTCAAAGGGCTGCGGCCCACCACCTCGCGTTGCAATGCGTCCAGTAATATCGATACCGGCGCAATTGATTAAAATACGCGGCGTGCCATTGATATTTGTTGCCTGCTCAAGTGCAGAGAGTACAGAAGCTTCATCGGCGACGTCACACTGTACAGCGGAGCACTCCAGTTCAGTGGCCATGGCATTTGCCAGATCTAAATTGCGATCAAATATCGTAACTTTCGCGCCCTGCTGTGTTAATAATCGTGCCGCACCTGCGCCCAGGCCCGATGCGCCACCGGTGATAACAACACTTGTCCCATTAAGGATCATGAAATTTTTCCTTAAATAAAGCTAAAACTGATATTTAAAAAGGCTTGTCGCCGGCCAGGGAAACCCGATGCAATAAGCGACGATAGCCGTGGTAATCGTTAATCGGATAGTGATGTGTCGAACGGTTATCCCACAGTACAACCATACCCAGGCTCCAGCGCAAACGGCACTGAAACTCTGGTATTCGAGCGTGCTGATACAAAAAACTTAATAACGATTCACTTTCTTTTTCACCCCAACCTTCAATGTTTAAGGTATGCGCTTCGTGAGCGAAAAGTGTTTTTTCGCCAGTTTCGGGATGGGTTCGAATCACAGGGTGAATGTTGGTAAATTCACTGGGAGCAGAGATATCGGCACTGTCAGCAAGACGAGGCATACGCGTTTTAGAGACCGCCGCTTTGGTCGAGGTGTAAACGGCTTTGAGTCCATCGAGCTGTTGTTTAATTTCTCCCGGTAAAGCCTCGTACGCGGTTTGCATATTGCAAAAAATGGTATCGCCGCCAACGGGAGGAATTTCAAGCGAATAAAGGCTGGCCCCTGCAGCGGGCGCCTCCAGATAGGTGGTATCCGCATGCCAGACGCCACCAAAATTAACGGTCTCCTCGGGTAGCTTAAGCACGGGGGCAACGAAAGGATGACCATCAATGCCATTAAGAAATGGGTATTTATTAACTTCGCCAAATTGCCGCGTAAAGGCCAGCTGCTGATCCGGCGTCAGCGTTTGATCTTTGAAATAAATCATTTTCCGAGCTAACCAAACCTTTCTCAGTTCGGCTAAAGTATCGGCAGGGATCGGCTTCGATAAATCCAGGCCTGTTATTTCACTTCCGATATAAGGTGTTAAATCTACAACATCAAAATTTGTATTCATTGTTTAACTCACATCGCTTCTAATTTTTCGACAACCCGATCACCAAACGCATCGGTGCCAATAATTTTATCGCCACTACTCCCTGCAGCCAAATCTGGAGTGGTATAACCGTCAACAAAGACACTCTGCATAGCAGACCAGATAAGTTTAGCTTCCGCAGTCATATCGAAACTGTATTCCAGCATCATCGCAACGGAACCAATCATCGAGTAGGGGTTGGCAATATTTTTACCGGCAATATCCGGTGCTGAACCGTGGGACGGCTCATAGTAGGCTTTACCATCGCCGAGACAGGCCGAAGGCATTAAACCGAGAGAACCAATCAGACCACCGCCCTGATCACTAAGAATGTCGCCGAACATATTTTCCATGACCATGACATCAAATTGACCCGGGTTTAAGCACAGGTGAGTAGCCGCTGCATCGACCAGCATGTGAATAACTTCCACTTCCGGATAATCCGGTGCCACCTCATCGAGAATTTTATTCCACAGCACGCTGGACTGTAAAATATTACTCTTGTGGATATTGTGTAAGACCTTTTTTCTACGCATAGACAGGTCGAAAGCCGACTTCAATACCTGGCCAATCTGTACTTCGTCGTAACGCAGAGTTTCCTCGACAAAGCGTATGCCCTGCTCTTCCCCCGAGACCTTTTTACCAAAATAAAGACCTCCCAGAAGCTCACGAATCATGACGATATCAATGCCCTCCCCGATCACCTCGGCCTTCAGAGGAGACAAGTGGGCGAGTGCTTTGGGGAGCACCACCGGCCGAAAGTTGGCGTAAGTGTTGTAGTGCGCACGTAGCGGCAAAACTGCACCCCGCTCTGGCTGCATATCCACAGGCATTTTAATGGCCTCGGAATGAACCAGGCCGACTGGGCCTTTTAGGATGGCATCGACCTCGTCACACACCGCGCGAGTCTGCTCTGGAAAAGGGTGCCCGTGATCAAAATAGGCAGCTGCTCCAAATGGGGATTCGATAAGTTCAAAACTAACATTACAACGTTGCTCTACGACTTTAAGAACTTTTAATGCTTCTTTCATTATTTCTGGCCCGATACCATCACCAGAAAAAATACCGACTTTATAACTTGTCATAAAAAATTATCTTCTTTCATTAGCGAATTTACTCAGGCGAATAGCCTGTTTTAGCCGCCCATACGAATGGCGCCGTCAATACGAATCATTTCGCCATTGAGCATCGAGTTTTCGCAAATATGCTGTACCAATGAACCAAACTCGAGTGGATTACCCCAACGTTTTGGAAATGGTACGGTCGGAATAATATTATCGATCCATTCCTGAGGAATCCCCGAGGCCAGTGGTGTTTCAAACATACCCGGCGCAATCGTCATGACACGAATGCCGTAGGGAGCAAGATCGCGAGCCATGGGCAAGGTCATGCCCTGCACTCCTGCCTTCGATGCCGCGTAGGCGGCCTGTCCTACTGGGCCATCCTGAGCCACGACAGAAGCAATATTAATCACAACACCACGTTCGCCATCTTCGCTTAAAGGCTCAAGTTCGATCATGCCGTAGGCCGCCACCCGTGCAACATTAAAGGTGCCCGTCAAATTCACATTAATGACTCGCTGAAACTCTTCCAGTGAATGAGGGCCTTTAGGGCTCGCCGTACGTACGGCGATATCAATGCCAGCCGCATTTAATACGATGCGAGGAGCACCCAGAGTGTCATTCACTTTGGCCAGAGCCGCTTCAACAGCAGGCCCATCGCTCACGTCACACTCGATAGCCATCCCCCCCAGTTCCTGCGCCAGTTCTTCGGCCAGAGCGATATTTCTATCGAGCAAGACACATGTCGCTCCTGCTTTGGAAAGTATCTTCGCGGCACCTGCGCCCAGCCCAGAGGCTCCACCGGTGATAAGTGCTACCTGTCCTGTTACGTTCATCTTGGTTTCTCTTTATGGATGTTCTATTGCGGATACCGCGTTCGGCTTCTCCGGGCTTGTCGATTGCCACTCTTTGATCTAAACGCTCTACTACCTGTCACCTTAAAAGCAGATGCGGTATAGATGCATTGCGGATCATGTCATTGGTGGTACTACCAACAAAAAACTCTCGCAACCTGGAGTGTCCGTAGGCTCCCATCACAATCATGTCCACATTGTGCGCCTCCTGATAGGCGTGCAGAGCGGGTTCGATATCACCCTCAAGAACGGCTGTGCGTACTTCGTGTCCGCCATTAACAATGGTCTGTTCAGCCCACTCCATATCAGCGCCCACGGTAGCCTTATTTCGACTTACCGAGACTAAATGGCCAGTTAAACCCCGAAATAAGGGGCTAGCGGCTAAAAGCTCAACTCCTTCGCGACTGATATCACTGCTATCAAACGCTAACATAATGACTTGCGGCGTTTTAAACTCCCCATGAGCAATAAGAATAGGACAGTGCAGGCTACGTATGACGCCCGCCACATTATCTCCAACCTGGTTACCACTGTGCTCTTCGCCCTGCTTACCCATCACCAGCAGGCGCGTTTCTGCTTCCAACTCGGACAGGCTCTCAACTAAATGACCATGACGCTGTCGTAATACCGGATCAACAATACCGTCGGCTATCACGCGTTGTTTCGCGGATTCAAGCATTAAACTCCCCTGCTCCAGGGCCAGCTTATTGCGACGTGCATCAAGCTCCGAAAGCTCGCTCAATAGATGTTCCCGTTCGCCAACACCTAAATTACCACTTAAGTCCTTCTCCATGGGATAGCGAGACTGATCGAGCACGTGAAGCAAAGTAAGGGGCGCAGACAAGCGGTTCGCCGCCCAGGCTGCGTAGTCACAGACTGGAGTCGCTGCGCTGGAACCATCAATACAAGCGATGACTTTTTTCATTGTGATGCCTCAATCAATGTCTAGGTGATGTTCTAAATCAACAGATATACAGATAAGCGTGTGTTAATGGCCGCCCATCATTTTGTCGATGGCGCTGGGTTTATCGTGCTCGGCAAACTTATCGACCAGCGTGGAGCTGGCTTCATTTAAGCCAATAACTTTTACGTCTGCACCTTCTCGACGCAGTTTAATAATCACCTTGTCCAGGGCATCAATGGCGGTAAGGTCCCAAAAGTGCGCACGATGTACGTCGATGGTGATTTTAGAGACGGCCTCTTTAAAATCGAAGGATTGTACAAACTGTTCTGCCGAGGTGTAAAACACCTGCCCCACGACCTTATAGATACGGTGGTCGTTACTACCACTCGGGGCCTCTGCATCCCCTTCCTGAGCGCTAACGTAGAATACCTGACCGACTTTGTTCGCATAGAACAACGCGCTTAGCAATACGCCGACACCGACTCCCAGAGCCAAATTATGAGTGGCTACGGTAGTCATAACCGTGGCCACCATGACCA
>JQIA01000830.1_pt1 | contig 16314 bp, 11 predicted proteins | sample 811431 | NCBI WGS metagenome assembly JQIA01 (sample SAMN02998118, study PRJNA258478) | marine sediment metagenome | biome: marine; feature: seafloor; material: sediment; isolation source: oil-polluted sediment collected from 3 locations (0.5 km, 0.7 km and 0.9 km)... | place: USA: Gulf of Mexico ... | reverse complement strand
ATCTAAACACACTACCTTGATAGGTTGACCCAAAGGCAGTCCCTACACCACCTGTGTACAGTTTTCCGTCTTCGGCAGAGTACCCCCAACTATTAGACGTCTCCCCAACGTACGCCCCGCTTCTAGGTCTAGAGGCAGAAGTACTGACCCCTACAAAGGCCCCGTTACCTGTGGGGGTTGTAGTATCTACTATAATCTCGGAGTAGTACTTTCCTGTAGATATACCTATGTCGGAGTGGGCACTTTCAAATACACCGTTATTTGCGTTAGTAGCTACTAGGTCTGACCCTGAAAGCTCAATAATACCTAGATAGTACGGGTCAAACCTTGCGGTATAGGGGTCGCCAACAAGTAGTTTTCCTACGTATTTGGGGGAAACGTTTAAGGCGTCCCCGAAGCACACAGGTACTGGAGTACCGTGGAGGGATTGGTTAAAGGTCTCCTCTCCTAGCCCCCCAGGTGCAACATATACGCTTTTGGATACTTCGCCCGAAATAACTGCAGTAGTGTCCTGAACCTGAAGCAACATAGAGCTATCTGAAAAGTCTAAACCCTGTATCGTACCAGAAAACACAGTAGATAAGTTACTGTGCCCCCCAGCTAGGTCGCCAGTTAGAACCTTGATGCTCCTCCCTACAAGAGCATACTCAGTATCTAAGATATCAATAGCACCGTCTATATTACTTATCTCTACTGTTCCCTGGCCTACCGCAGATATAGCGCCAGAGTGCCCTTGAAACTTTAGAGAGTTCGATATGTCCAAGGCGCTTACCAATCTAGATTGGTAAGCAACGTTTGCTGGCGTATCTGTAGGTGTAGTAATATAGCTAATGGTTGAGTAGTAGAATGTCTCCTCTACGTTAGTAAGTAAGTTAAGTGCCTGTAGTTCAACTAAAGACACCTGTATTCCTGATGGTATATCTAAAATGCTCATAAAGCCCTTATACTGCTTTTGGTGTTCTTTACAATGGAGCCCGATAGTACGTTGCTATCCTGTAGCAGGGCTACTACTATATCTGACATCTCCTCGTTACTGCGGGCTTGTTCCTCTATTGTTGCCCTAAGCAACCGTAGCTCCTCTAGTAGCTCAGGGGAAGTCTCTGCCTGCTGGGTTACTGTTACTGGTATTGTTCTACCATCAGGGAGTGGCACAACGGCCTCAGGCCCTGCTTCTCCAGCAATAGACGCGGTACTTGTTATACCACCCTCTGCAAACGTGGGTGTACCCCACTCAGCCCAATAATCAAAGATACTCCCACCACCCCCCTGAAAGTACTCAGATAACGTGGGCTTGGTAGGGGTAGGTGGTGCTACTGGTTGCGCTGCTGCCAATACTTGCGCACTTAAGGTAGGCGGAGGGTTTGACGCCCCAGAACCGTACGTGCCGGTAGGTGCTTGGTAGCTTTGTAGTGCGTCCTGTACTGCGGCGAGTCCACCGACAATATTATCAGCCGCCTTTGCTTGAAGATCGTATGTAGCTTCTAGTAGGGATAAGGTCTGTGTCTCAAAGTCCGTTTCTATAACAGAGCCAAGGTCCATAGCTAGACTGTCTAGTATAGCTCTTACTCGCTCAAACTCCAACACGTAGTTTCCAGCACCTGAAAAGTACTCTTTACTAGCACTTAGGTACTCTGTGGCTGCGTCCTCTACACCTTCCAGAAGCTCGAACCTTTTACTATTATCCTCTTCTGCACCCAAACTAACGACTAAACCGTCGAATGCCTCCTTAGACACTTCCAGCTTCTGCCCCGCACTTAAGGGAGACAGGTCACCTAGTATTAGGCTTAACACTGCATCCTGCAGGCTTGTCAGGAGGTCAAGGTAATCTTGTAGCGTTCGTCCAGTAGCGTCTATTGCTGCGTTCACTAGTTCGTCTTCGCTCTCCATTAACACGCCTAACGCGTTTACAGTACTCATTATAGTTGAGTCTAATTCGCCTAATGTGGTTAGCGTTTCCTCACTTATAAGGTTACCAGATAAGTCAACCCCGGAAGAAGCAGAAACCATAAGGTTCTTGTACTGATCCCATACTGTTTTAAACCCAAGCAGGGCTTGCTTAGAAGTAATAGCACCATCTTCCATGTCCTTGGATAGAACCCTTAATTCCTCGCCTAGGAGCTGTGCGCCTCCTACATTGCCGACTTCCCCAATCTGTGTTAAAGATCTTTCTAGACCCCTAGCAACCTCCGCACTAGAAGCATTGATGCGGTTACTTATTAGGTCGACTTCACTTAGTATTACTTCAGTGAAACTATCTGCAATCTCTGCCCAAGCACCTGCATCGGAGAAGCCGCTAAATAGTCCATCCTGAAAAGCTATGTTAGCACTAACACCCGCCATCGTCATGACACCGGGATCGAATATAGACCCTGGAAGACCTAGCAGGGAGAACGCGTTGGTAGCTGTAGCTGTTTCCTCTACCATACGCGCTAAAGTATCGCCCAGCTCCTCTCCTGCATCTCTAAAGTTGTTTAGGGCAGGGAATATTGCCATAATCATATCGTCTGAGAGGCCGTTAAAGTACACGGAGATTCTATCGGCCGCCTCGGAGGAGCTAAGATCCTTCACAGAGATACTAGAGCTTAGATCAGCCCCAAAGCTGCCCGTGTTTACTACGCCCATTAAGGCTGATGCTACAGAAGTTGTAAACTCGTTAGAAGCCTCTCCGATGTGTGCCCCAGGGTCTAGTGCCTGCAGTAGCCCGAAAGTACTATCAATTGTACTGTTGAACGCGTCGTTCAAGTCCTTAGATAGCTGGTCTGCGTACTCGTTACCAAAGTTACGTTGTAGTTTATCTACCCAAGCTCCCTTCAGAGACCCATCACTGGCTTTAGTCCGCAGCGACTTAGTTATTATTAAAGCAGTAATATCATCGAAACTAACCGCTAGAAAGTCTGTGGCTTTCTTTATGGAGCTAGGATCTACATCTATTGTGCTTAGGTCTGGTGCTATCTGCAGTAATACGTCTTCTAATGTGCGCTCAATTGGTCGTTTATAAGCGCCCCTTTCTACTAAGCCCTTACCAAACTCTGGGATGTTAGAGAACTGCTCTTGTATGCCTCGCTCAGAAAACCCACCAAATGCTCTGGAAGTAGAACCACCTATAGACCGGAAGGTTTTACCTAGCTCTATAATTGAGCCCTGCAGGTTATCCATAGAGGAGTACAGTCTGGTGTCTATGTCCGCAAGGTCGGTTATGGCACCAGTTAGTGCATTTGTCTCCATCTCCCTTGCGCCTGAAACTCCATTAGCGCCTAAGTTATCTTTATGTTGCTTTAGCTGTGCGTCCACGCCAGCAGTAGTAGCACCACCGCCACCGCCACCACCGCCAGACATACCCATGACTAAGGCAGCAAAACCTGCTGCAATAGCAATACCCGGTATACCTGCGCCACTCACAATACTAGCCATTGCTCCTGCTACTTTGGGGAATAGCGCTGTAAATTCCGCCGCCATAGAAGCAGCAGCTTTTCGTAGCATGGCAGACTCTTCTAGTACCATGGCCGCCATTCTGGCCACGTGTATCGCCTGCTCTACCTTAGCGAATGCTTGTGCAGATGCAGAACCCTCATCGAACATACCTCCGAGCGCTGAGGCTTGGTCTGCGTACCCCTGCAGTTGCTGGTCGTTATACGCAGCACTACCTTCCGCCATACCATCTAGTTGCTTACGGTTAACTTTCGTTACTTTAACGAACTTATTAGCACCTTTTGCAAGGGCAGTAAACGCACTAGTATCTAGTTCATCGAGAACTTTTGCTAACTTCTCAAATGGGGATACAATTTTTGCCATCTCTAGATTGATTTTCAGCTCTTTCTGCTTCTCTGCACTTACTAGTTTAGAGATAGCCAGTAGCTTTTGGGACTGAGATATTTTAGTTGTAAGCCTAGTAATTGCTAGAGCATCCGCGCTGCCGGCCTGAAGTAGTGCTCCGTTGAGGTACTCGTCCTCTATGAGCCTTAGCTCTTCTCTGAGGACGGTCTCTGCCGCTAACTGCTCCATCTTTATAGCATTTAATGCAGATAACTCTCTTTCTATCTCTAACTTGGCTGACTGGATCGAGAAGTCTTCGTCTGGTTGCAGGGCTTCCGCTTCCGCCAGTCCCTGCTCTTCCGTACCAAACTTAGCTGCGGCTTGCGCTTTTGCTAGCTCCACTTGATTTCTTGCCATGTCTATGTTTTCACGCACAGAAGCATTTAGCTGCTGCTGGACCTCTAGACGGGCCACTAACTGATTGCTAATGCTAGTATGTGTGTTACTTACTGAGTTAAGCAAGGCTACCTCGTCTCGCAAGAAGCCAGCCTGCTGCTCTAGGGACACCCTTGCTGCCTCGCCTTCAGCGGACTTTATGTCTGAGCGCCTTGCTGCGTCTATGTCTAGCTGCAGTATTCTCTCTTTTAGTGTCCGTATTGCAAGAAGCCTATCTGACTGCTGGCCCGCTAACTGTAGCTTAAGGGTCTCTACTTGTAGTTGTTCCTTAGATATTTTCCCTAACGTCTTGGCGTCGGTAAGCTTATTTAGAGCAGTAGCAGAACTGAGCCTAGCTGCGGCACCCTCAGCTGTAATCTTGTTAATCTCAAGGGCAGATGCTCGGAGCTTTTGTTGGCTTTTAATTACAGCCTCTACTCCGTTACGTACGTCTACCATATAGTTAGAGAGCTCCGAAGTGTCTACAGAGTCGCCGGCTTCTATCCCTTTTAGGATAGTCCTGAGTCCCTTGACTTTACCCCCACTTAGACCTAGTAGTCCGAGAAAAGAGTCCTTCACGGTACTCATCTTATGTACAAATACGTCGACCTCTTCCTGACTTAACTCAGGTAAAACATCCGCGCCTGTCATTTCGATACCTGCTGCCTTGACGTACTCAAGGTGCTCTGCTAACTCTTTTTTACTCTTAACGAGCCCACCTATGAAGCCACCTACGTCCAAGGAAGTCCCTACTTCTAAGTGTACTCCTGTTGCCTTTTTAAAGGAGTCAAACTGAGCTTGGTACTTATCTACCTCAACAGTTAACTTACGGAACTTATCACTAGCGTCTTGAGTCTTTGGGTCTATATTAATACTGTTAACCGTATCTAACCTTGTGATGAAGGCGTCAATCTGGGTAGTATCATAAAACCCTAGGATGTCATCTAGTTTCGTACTTACCTTAGTGGAGTCGTAATAGCGCTTAGTTGCTGAGTTTAAGTCCTCTACACCCTTCTGTTGACCCTCCAAAGCTGACGTATACCGTCCTGCGGCTTCTGTAGCCATGTTTATCAGGTGGGTAGCTTTCTTCAAGGAGGCAGACATAGTCTTAGGGCTAGCTGCTTCCTTTATGGCTTCTAATTCTTCGGCTAGGTCTGTCTGTTTTAGCTGTTTGGCTGTTTTAATAAAGGAGTCTAACCCCTTTGCGGACCTATCCCCTATCTCCTGATACGCTACAGAGTCTGTAGGTACGCTTGATAGCTCCGTGTTTAGATTAAGAACTTCATCCTGTAAAGAAAGTAGTACGTTAGAGAGAACCTTAGCTCTCTTTACTGGGGATACAAACTGGTCTTTACCTTGTTCTTCTAAGGCTTTAAACCCTTTAAGCGGCGCCTCTAAGTTCTTAGTCAAGTCTACTAGTGCGTCGTCTACTGCGGATATACCACTAGGATCCCACAGACCGGTAGCCGCACCTATTCTATCAAAAGTTTCTGTCAGGCCATCTAGAAGTTTAAAGTGGCCCAGAACTTTCTTAACCGCACCCTCTAGTAGTGTAAAAGCGACTTGAGCCATTGCTACCCAGCCTAGTGCTTTACCTAGCTTAGATGCCCACCCTGCCAGCTTATTAACTGCCTTACCTAGGAATAGCATTGCGCCAGCTGCCTTAGTAGCCAACCTACCTGTGCTAAATAACTGTAAGTTCAGTAAGTCTAGGTTGGCTTCGGCTTTACTAGCCCCAGAGGCTCCCAGTACGAAGGCACTATGCATGGCGGCACCTGCCCTTGTTGCCCCCTCACGCATTACTGCAAAGCCTTTTATGGTGCCAGACCGTGTTACGGAGTTCTCTGCGGCAGTATCGAACCGGTTAAACGCTGCTGTAGCCGAATCTATAGCTTTTGTCTTAAAGGCGTTTCCGAAGTTTTTAAGCTCAGGTATGGCCATCTTAGTAAGCCGCTGTGCTAGTAAATATATGCCTGCGGTCGTAGCTTTTGTACTTTCCGCGAAGGAGCTTAGGACGCCTGTAGCCTCAAGGCCTCCGGATATAACCCCAACCATACTATCTTTTACGTTAGCAAGTGAGGCAGATAACACCTTGTAGGGGTTTGCCCCTACCTTGTCGTTTAAGTCCCCCCACGCTGCAGTACCTTGCTCTAGAGCTTCATTAGCGAATGCCTGTCTTCGCTCGAATTCTGTTAGGTCTTTGACTGCTAAGTTATTTGCATCTGCGTACTTCCTGGTGGCCCTTTCCAGCTTAACAAAAATACCTAATTCATCTAGTATTTCGGGCTCCATTTTTGCGATGCCCTTAGTGAGTCGCTCTATGGAGTCTGTTAAGTCTCTACCTAGGGCTTTAGACGCACCCCCGGCTATTTTTGTAATATCTGCTGCGAAACCTGCCCCAAATCCAGCAGACGCAACTGTGTTGGCCAACTTCATAGAGTTAGCTAAACTAAGGGCACCATCAGCGCCTTCGTACAGAGCTTTAGTGACGGCTTTTAAAGACCTACCACTGCTGGAAGCCAGCTCATCTTGGGCCTGAATTACCGCCCGGAGGTCGGCTGCTTGGCTAAGTTGTTCGAAAGCTGCACCCATAGCCCATATGTTTGCCGCGACAGTGGCGTATATGTGCACTAGTCCACCTAGTCCTTGGGCTTGTTTGGCGAAACCCTTGGTACTAGAAGTGTTGGTATTAGCTAAACTCTTAGCTGCCCTGTCTGCTTCACTAATTGAGCCTGCATACTTCTTGGTAGACTTTGTGGCTTTGTCTAGTGCAGCACTTTTTACACTACCACCCACAGTTAGGGGTGTAGCTTCTATATCTGTTATTAGTTTATGTAGCTTATTTAAGCCGACAGTGACTTCCTTAAGCCCCTTATCTGTGACTTTAATTATTACATCGCGCTTCTCTGTAGAGGACACGCAGTACTCCTTTATATAGGGTATAAAAAAAGGGTAGGGCCAATAACTAGCCCTACCCTATCAAAAACACTTACATAGATCTCTTCTTAGCCTGTTTAGGCTTTTTGGCGTTGAGGGCCTTTGACCTTATGCCCTCTAACACTTTAATTGTTCGGATAGCTAATAGCTTATCCTTAACCTCGAAGATATCTAGGATAGTATCCAAAGGGGAAAGGTCCTTCCCCAAATAGGTGCCAGACATGCCGTCATACTTATCTGGTAGATACGAAAATACGGCAACAAATGACTGAAAGGAGAGAGGCAAGTCAGATAGGTCTTTTGGGATCCTATCTTCCTCTACCTCCGTACCAAGCTGATCCATTAATTCATAGTATCTTTCCTTGGTCATGCCAGCTTCTATATTCTTATAATAGGCTTCAAGGTCTATAAATGCTTGGTCTACTTGGTCTTCGTAAAATTTTGTAGATCACCCACAATCTCAGCTACCCAGGTATCGAACTCGCTGGAGTGCTTTAGGAGAAGGCGTGCATTTTCTTCACTGTACTCTAAGTCGTCTTCCTCATTTACAGTACTGAGGTCTACAGGGATCAGGTCTGCTACGTACTTGTACTTAAAACCTGCCCAGCCTTTAAGTACAGCTGAGATATAGACTTTTGTGAACAATTCTGTGTCTAACTCTTCTTCAGGTTGGCGGGTCTTTTTGTTGATCTTAGTAATAGTAGCTTTATTACGGATCTTAGACAGGGCAGCCTTACCTAAGAATGTCAGGGTTACTAGGAACCCTTCTGCACCTGGGTACTCGATTTCAATGTTTTTCTCTTCAACTAAAAGGTCTTTAAGACTCATGTGATTCCTTAAATCAGGGGGCCTAGTGTGGCCCCCTTGCTTGGTTATTACGCTGCGTAGTAGCTAATGTTAAGTTCGTCGGTAGTAGTAAGGCCAGTACCTAGGGCAGTGGCTTCAATTGTGGTAGAGATTACGTCCTCGGATTCGATCTGAGGGATAACAATGTGTGCGCGAGGCATTTCAAAACTAACGTAAGGGGCAACGACTCCGCCCATATTCAACTGCAAGTTGAACGCGTTAGTAATAGTAGGTGTAGCACTATTAACATCCGCCAACATATCTGAAAGTAAAGACATTGACTTGTTTGCTGCAGTATCTAAGTAGCAAGAGAACGTACAAGTAATTGCTCGCGTACCTGTAAAGTGACCAATTGACTTGTTTACAACACCAAGCTCTTCTGGTACTAGGAAAGTTACTCCGTTATCAATGGATACCGAGGCACTTGTTAAGCCAAGCTCGTATGTAGCGCCTGCACCACCGTTGGCAGGTCCGCCCGACATGGTAATCGTACTTAACTTGTTCTTCAGGAAGTCTGCGGTAACAGGTGCAGCTAGGAAGTCTACGCCCGGCTGTGAGGGGTCGGGAGAAGTGCCTGCAGTAACTACCTCGTAAAAGGAAGCCTGACTAGTCCATGCAATCTGACCAATACTATCAATACTAAAGTCAATCTCTGCCGCGTTTACAATCATCTCTTCCATGCGGTAAATAGCCGCACCTGTATTAATATACATGTAAAAGAAGGGGAGCTCATGTGCGTTAGAGTTGGCAAAGTCAATATTCATCGCGCCTGGAGTAGCTTGAGCACCGTTATTGGTAATAGCGTCCCAAAGAACCTTCTCAACACTAGTATGATTTGTTCCGGAGGCGCTTCCAGATACGGTGGTTTCTACTGTAACAGTAGAGAAGCCTGACATCTGGGCTGAGGCAAACAGGTAAGGTGCGCCACCAGCAGCGTCTGTAATAGCGATACTTGATCCAGCACCTGCAACTTCACTGATAACACGGAAGTTGCCGGCGTGTAAGTCCATAGTAGCAGCCTGAGCTGTAGCAACTAACTGTACATTTACTAATGTAAGTACGTCTGCGACTGTTACAGTACCTACGTCTGTAGTGATAGCAATAGTCTGGACACCACCAGCGTCTACGTTAATATTAAAATCGTAGGTAGTTTCCGGCGTGAGTCCGGTATCATCCCCGTAGGAGGCTGAAGGTCCTAACGTAATTACCTGGAGCCCTGGGGTAGGTACGGTAGACTCAATGTAGGGGCGTACATAAGTTGAGAAGCTGATATCAACTGGGTCAAGAGCTGTGTTAAAGATCTTCTGACCACGGTTAGGGGCTGCGCCCGCCTCATTCAGTGTAACTTCTTGTGTAGATGTAGACTGAGAAAAACTAAAACCATCAAGGACTTTGATTTCCCAGGTGTTAGTATCGTTCCAACCAATATCCACGGTCGACAGGAATACTTTCGCGTCGCGTGTTAGAGTAAGAGCCATTTATTCGGTTCCTTAATGTTATAGTACTTGGTATTGTACTTCTAAACTTAGTTCCCCGACACCCAAGGGAGCTAAGAGCCCTTCGTCGGTTACTATAGAAGTGATATGTAAATCTTGGGTGGTAGATTCTGTCCCAGTCACTGAGCTATAAGGTATCTCCCTACTAGCATCCAGTAACTTTTCAACGTCTTCTAACAAACCCTCTAAAGCTAGAGAGGGGTTATCTCCGTCGCTGACATATAGTCTAAGAGTAATGTTTAAGAAACCCCACTTGAAAGCACCGGGAAGGTACTCTCTAGTTTCAGTGCCTGTAACTACTGAAATGAAGGGAAACTCATTTACTTCGTCCCAGAATTTTAGCTTAGCTTCCGCACCGTTCTGGATATCGGTAGTATAGTCACCGGTACCGTCTAGCTTGGTATTTAGTATCTCTACAAGAGACTTGGCTATGGATGATCTTACACTCATAAGGATATAGACCTAAATCTTTGTGTCACATGCTCTTGTGCTATTGAGCGTATCGACTTAGAAATTAAAAGCCTAGGGCCGTACCCTAGATGGCCGAGCCGGTGTCCTGGCTCAAAGGTTTGGTAAGGGTATTTCATATAGTCATAGTATATAGCTAAAGCGCCAGACCTACCCTCTGTTATATTCTTTACCTCTACACTTTTAGCGAAACGCCCGGTTTGGTACTCTAAGTAGGGCCGTTCCATATCTGTAGAGATCTGTGCCTCTATACTACTATTTATAATAGTTATCAAAGACTGAAAATCCACCCCAATACTCTTTACAGGTAGCTTCTTTAAGTTAGCTCTAGTTTTCCTAACTAGAGCTTTCTTGTTTTTCTTGGATAGACCAGATATTCTTCCGGTGTCTTTAATACTGGTTTTATCCGAGTACGTTTGGCCCCATAGTGCTGCTCGTATTATTTCGCTGAGCTGGGCAGAGATGCCTTGTGGCCCCTTAATCTCAAGAAGCTTCTTACTTATATCTTTTGCTGCTTGCTTGTCTAAGTTACGTAGTTTAGCATTTAATTCAGCGCCTCTAGGTGCTATATACGTACATACAAACATTCCTGCAATCTTGGACACAGAGCTAGAGCCTTTATACCCTAACTCATACTCTCCGGTATCTGCGTATTCTTGTTCTAGTTTACGAATAGTGGAGGATACCTCATTTAGTAGTGAGGTACCTCCTGTAAACTTTAGTAACTCTTTCTTTGCCTTTTGCAAGTAACGTAGCCCAGGGGTGCCTGCGCCCCTCCCGCTGGTAGAATTACTAGCTCCAAGCTGGAAGCTTCTGCCGCCACTAGAGGTGGTAAGGACACCCTCTAGTCCTAGCTTCTTGGCCACATAAGTATTAGCAGGGTTTATTAGTTTAGCTAATTCCTTGTTGTTCCTGGCTATTACTACGAAGTCAGCTGAGCCCCTCTTGTGGTATACAAATGGGGCCGTTAGTTGAGCCCTACGGCGTGTGCTAGTTCCCGTAAGATCCAGCCTAGCACTTAAGCCTTTATTGGAACTTATAACCCCGCCGTGGGTCTTAAAGTAGTCTAAAAAAGCCAAGGATACTGCTAGTGCCATATGTGCTGTATCATTCGTCAGCATCTGCCGCGCTATAGCACTTTCCGACATATGGAAAACTACTACCTCAGTGCCGGCTAGGAGCGCATCGTATTTTGCGTCCTTATTTACTTTATTTAGTCTCTTTAATAATACCTTATCAGTAAGTATCTTTATTGCTGACATTAAAGAGTCCTGTAAAGGTCCAACACTCGCTTGATGTGTGGGGGCAGGTCTGAGCTGCTAGCATTTGTATCTTCAGATACAGTATTGACATTGACAGAAGAAGTCTTTGTTAGGTATTGCTTCTTTATATGGTAAGTAGCAAGCTCCATGATAGCTAGAGCTAAAGGGGCGGGTAGGTTATCATAGCCGGCAATATAGGTAATAGTATACGGCTTGTATATAGCGGCAGCGTGTACTGTGGCTTCTTCTAGAAGCTCCAGAATACCCTCGTCGGAGTAGGCTACGTAGTCTGTATCAGGTATAGCTACTTGCTCTTTGGAAGTATTTATACAACTAACACTAGTTACTGACTGCACAGGTGTGTTACTTAGAAATATTGAGCCCGAAGTGGCGCAAGCTTGCTCTACTTTTGTAGCAGTTAGGAACTGCCTACCACAATAGTCTTCCACTAACGCAGATACTAAGGCTAGGGTTATTCGTAACTTTGGGTCGTCATTGGCATTGCTAATTCCGACGTACGCTTTATAGTCTTCTAGAGATACTAGTGTGTTCATTAGGTTCCTTTTTAATTACCACTCTGGGTTAGTGTAGGAATTAAAAAGGAAACCCGGTAGCCCGGGTTTCCTTTAGTAGTTCAGCTATTAAACAGCATAACCATAAGTTGCAACACCGGAAGTACCGATGAGCGCTGAGAAACCAACACGCTCAGTAGATACGATAACTCGGCGTTGAGTTTCAATATCGTAGTCAGTTTGGACACGAAGGCCGCGCTGACGTGGCATAACAAAGTTAGTCTTATCAACAAGTAATGCGAAAGTTGAAGTGGAGGCTGCTGTGGGGAACTGAGTAGAAACCAGAACGTCCATACCGTGCAAACGGCCAACTTTACCCGTAACTCGTGTAGCAAGGCTACCCACTTCATCTAAAGTTTCAAACGCAGTGTCACGAAGTAAATCCCAGTAGGTCTCAAGATCAACAATCAGGGCAAGGTTATTCAGCTTCAGAGCACGTTGGCCCATAGTTGAACGTAGATCAATCAAGTCACGGGCAGTAACGCGAGTAGCAGAATTGAATACTTTAGTGTGTGCAAGATGTGCACCGGCAGCAGCAGATACGCTAATCAAGCCAGTAGGGTTAGCACCCACGCCATTACCATTAATCAAACCGAGATCAAGAGTTTCTGCGTGAGCTTCAACAAGTGCGTCTCGAATGAAAGGCATCATAACCTGTAGAACATCTTCATCAGTTTCGTCAGTTAAGTAAGCTTTAGCAGCTAGCTTCTGGCAGACCAAATCTACTTCAGTATTTGCAATAGCAATCTCTGAACCGGAAGAACTACTTGTGCCTTCGGCAGCAGCAGCAACCCATGTAGCTGAAGCAGCATCGGGTCGAATAGGCAAGGTCATAACACGGCTGTTCATGTTAATTTCACGGAACAGAGGGGCTACAACTAGCAAGTCTTGGATGTCACGCTGCATGTTGTTAGAGAATACAGTTTCAAAGCCTTCGGAAGAAACTTCATAACTAGAGCTAGTGTTTAACTTCTCTACCAGCTTCTCGCCGGCCTTAGTATTCAGTACATCTTTATTAAACATCTTAGATAGCATGACGGCGTCACATACTTCAGCTTCTTGCTCAGCAGTAAGTGCAGTCCCTGTGCCCTTACCGTGGAAGTTAGCCTTCTCAGTACGGATAGCAGCAATTTCGTCACTTTTAGCTTTTAGCTCTTCGCGCAACTCTTTAACAGACGTATCGAATGCTTCGGTTGACTCAGCGTGTGCTTTAGCCATCTCAGCAACAAGACCTTCGGCACCGCTTTTGACTAGGGCAACAATTCGCTGGTCTTCGGCAGCTTTAGCTTCTTTCTTTGCTTTTTCTGCTTTTTGGGCATCGTCCTGGGCTTTAAGGGCGGCTGCTACGGCTTCTTTTACTTGCAGTGCTTGGGCAGCTGCGATTTCTTCTGGGGTCATTGTATCTAATTCCTCTTCGGTAGATTTAGAAGGGTTAGGTACACCCTCTAGTTTTTTTGTTGCAAATTTGGTTTTTAGTTCGGTTATGTCTTCTGCATTACCTTCAACGTCCTTAGACACGTTAAATATGCTGGTCTGGTTGCAGGGTACAGATACTACTGAGATCTCTAACAACTCTAAGGCTTTAATAATAAACAGGTCTAGATGTTCATTGTACTCTGCATCATTAATGCGGAAGCCTACAGAAAAGGACTTAAGAATGCCATCCTTAATAAGTTCGTAGATATCGCCAGCACCCTTAGATATTCTAGCGGTTATTTCTAAACCCTTGTCTGTCACCTGATGTTCAATCATAGTGCCGATAGGCTTAGAATGGTTGTGGAAGGCTAGAATAATAGGGTTTAGAAGGTAGTTCTTCATTCCCTCACCAGCCCACGCGTCACTTCGTATTACATCGCCAGCTCTGTCCTCATCGGTAGTATTAGCGTACCCCTTAATGACTAACTCGCCGCCGTCATCTGCCCCCTTCTCCACAGACTCAATTTTAGTGTTAAAGTAACAAGTTTTATTTGTCATTGCTTTTAAGTATCCTAGTATTTCTGCTGGCACGGCCTTTCAGTGCCTGTACCTGGTCTGCTCTAGCTAGGTCAGTAGTTTTTACGGCTTCGTCGAGCTTAGCATCAAAGTGCTTTTCAACCTCAACTTCTTCGTCAGCTAGGCGCTTCAGAGCTTCCCCCACGTACTTCAAAGATGCCCTCGCTACCTTGATTTGTTCGTTTAAGTTAGACACTTCTGTATTATATTGAGTAGCCTGTCGAGTAACCCTAGCAAGTGCGCTAAGTTTTGACGCTTTAATCTCGGAGATTGAACGCTCTTCCCCCGTAGCCAGCAAGTCTGCCTGTTCCGTGTATTGGAAGTTGGTAGGTAGATCGGATATAATCTGTTGTACTTTATAAACCATCTCGTCGTAAGTACCGAAGGTAGCTACCACCTCTTTTAGAGAGTAAGGTGTGGCCGGTATACTGTTAAACTCATGCGCGCTGATTACGATCTTTTCAGATGGGTGGTTACTTAACGAAACAAAGAAGATAACTAGGTTATCTAGTATGTCTTCTTTGTTTGTAGTCTTAGGTTTCACGCTAGGTGTAACCTTTGTTTTCTTGTCTTCACTCACAGTGTTGTATACTCCTAGTAGGGTTGTTTCCCTAGGTTAATTTTGGGTATTCGCGAACCCCTTTTGGGGGAGCACCACCCTCTTGTCCCGATACCCCACTTGCGGAGCCTGCAACATTGGCTGGGATTCTTATCTTATCTAGTAGCGGGTCATCTAGCTGCGGTAGGCGTAGTGCCTCTCGGGCCTCCGAACCTAACATAATACCGTTGTTGGTTAGGGAAGTATAGTAGTCCGAAAGATCTTTAAGCTCTGGGCGAAGTGCAGCAACCTCAGCATACGCTGGCTTAACATCATACCCGAAGTACGATTCTATTGCGGATACATACCGGTCTATCAAAGGCATTACGGTTGTCACGTAAAACAGTCGGATGTTCGGTGAAATATTAGCGTTATTACCGGAGTCTAGTAGTATAGGTGGCACACCCAGTGCTTTTAGTATACGTACTTCAGCGTCTTTTATGCTATTAGAAAAGTCAAGCTCTTTAAAGTCTTTAGACCCTATAGAATCGATACTAAGGCCACCATCAAGAAGCGCAGGCTTCCGTCCGCCTTCGCGTGGGTTGAAGTTTCTAGTCCAGAATGCTAGCATTCGAGCCTTAAGTTTATCTCCCAGAATATCGTCCGTCTTTAATACTAAGCCAGGTACTGCCCCGTTATTGAAGAAGTTAGTTTGGAAGGTAAGCATACTGCCTAAAAGGTTTATACTTTCCTGGCAGGCTTTAAGTCTTGAGTCCCCTCTGAAAAGAGAAGTTGCCGAGTTGTCTTTTAAATGGATAACCTGGTCTGGAGTGTATGTCTCCTCGCCTATCGTAAACTCTTTTATAAAAGTTATTGGGCTTGACACTACGGTAACGTCCCTAGCAGGGAGTATATATAGGTAGTCTCCATCGAAATACAGGAATACGTTCCCCTCAAGTAGGAAGTCCATCCAAAAGCTGCGTCTAAACGAGTTTGTATCTTGGTATGGGTTTGGCCTAGAGTTTAGTAGAACTTCTAGAGCGTTAGCTCGCATTGGGGAGAAGGAGCTACCAGTGAACATTTTGTTTTTTAAGTCAAAGTTTATCTGACTTAAAGCATCTACCAGTAAATCCGTACCTCTGCGAACTACTTCCAACTTATCGTACGCTCTATGGTACTTTAAACTATAAGTAGTAGAGTTGTTATCTCGCCCGTAGTCCCCTGCAATGTGCATCTGAGAGGGGTTTAGTTTTTCTTCTACGACTACAGGTGCTGCCTTTTGTCTTAGTTTAGGTAGCTGTAACAGCCCCATCTTAAGTCCCCTTATCTAGTTTTCTCTGTCGTTGTTTCGACACCCAACGCTCTTGCTTCTCTGCGGTAGCTAATTTAGGGCTTTTGCCATAGATCTTATGGAGCCTAGCGTGGTCATGCTTACACAATGTAACACACTTGTGTATCAGCTCATCTTCGTGTGAGGCGATAAACTCGTCCCTATGTTCAAGTACGTCAGCTTGAACATATCTAGTAATTTTTAGCCAGAGCTTGTACATTTCGGCTACAGCATGGTAGTGGTGGAACTCTAAAAGCTCTGTGGCCCCACATACCCTGCAAGAGCTGCCTTTAGGGTATCGCGACTTTACTGCGTCTCTAACGTATTTTACTGGGTCTCTCTTGAGGTTTGTTTCTATCATTAAAGTACTATACCCTAGGTGGGGCTATTGTCAATAATTTTTTAGGGGGTATAAAAAGTTAGGGTTTTGTGTGCGTACTCTAGAACATTGAGTGCGTTCCTGAATATGTATAGAGTGCGTATCTTATCGCGTCCGCCATGTGCTGGGCACCGTTGCGGGCAGGGCGTTCTTTGCTTAGGTTATCCCTCTCATCCCAACGATACTGGTCAATAGTCTTCAAACACTCGATACACTTGTCTGACACAATTAAATTATTGTTGTCAATTATGGACGCAACGTGAGCAATACCGTCTAGTCTAGACTTCTTGGCTTTACTGGTCGATA
>JQIA01000829.1_pt1 | contig 16318 bp, 12 predicted proteins | sample 811431 | NCBI WGS metagenome assembly JQIA01 (sample SAMN02998118, study PRJNA258478) | marine sediment metagenome | biome: marine; feature: seafloor; material: sediment; isolation source: oil-polluted sediment collected from 3 locations (0.5 km, 0.7 km and 0.9 km)... | place: USA: Gulf of Mexico ... | reverse complement strand
CCTAACGCCTGAGCAGCCACACTAAAACGTGCATGGTTTAATGTATGCAGTACTTGAATCAGACCAAATCGACGCTTGCCAATCAATTGAGCAGGCGCATCTTCAAAATGTAATTCACAAGTAGGTGATCCGTGGAGACCCATTTTTTCTTCTATGCGTCCAACTTTTACTTTATCTCCACCATGGCAAGCAAACATACTTAAACCAAACATATTATTAGTATTAGGTTCCGAACGAGCTAAAATTAATAACACGTCACCACAGCCATTAGATATGAAACACTTAGTACCATTTAAAAACCAATTACCATCTTCATCTTGAAAAGCTTTTAACTTAGCGCTTTGCAAATCAGAACCCGCATGAGGTTCAGTCAAAACCATGGCACCAATATGTTCGCCTGTGCAGTATTTTTTGAGAAATAATTCACCCTGCTCTTGCGTTCCAAATTTAGCAATCGCTTCACCGACATCTTGATAACCAAACAAAGTCATTAAAGAAGCATCAGCTTGAGATAACATTTCGACCATCATCGTATAAATAGTAGCAGGAACATTACCCCCTCCAAATTTACGTGGTAGTAGCACACCCATTAATTCAGATTCGGCTAATTTTCGTACAGATTCCAATGTGCCTTTCGCATACTTTACCTTACCATCAATTAATTCTGCTCCTTCAGCATCAATCCCCGTTGCTCTTGGTTCAAAGTAATTACCACTAAGATCACCAACCAAGTCTAATGCTCCTTGATAAAACTCCATAGCCTCTTCGTAACATGTAGGAGCGGTATCAAAAATCTTTGATTGCTGATAATCATCTTCTAAAATAGCGACACTTTTTGTCATCTCTAATCGTGAAAACTGAAACTGAAGATCATGATTATCTGTAAAATAGTTTGGCATTTATTAAATCTCAAAAAATCGAAAGTTTGTATAAAAAAATCCAACCCTTCAAAAAAGAACTCTTTAAAAGTTAGCTTTAGAGAAGATGGTTGGACTGTTGTTACAAGTCAGATGTTAATTGGTATTTTTACCAATCTAGTAGCTTACCAATATGTCTCATCTGGTTTTGTTAAGTCAGTTCCGAATGCTGCTTTACCGAGATAAAGTAGACATTCATCACTAGTTGCAGGCATTAATCCACCACATCTTGACTCACGATAATATCTTTCTAAAGGCATAAACTTAGCGATTGTACTTCCACCACATAAACGAATAGCATCCGACGTTAACGATGGACCTAATTCACTAACAATATATTTTGATTGATGGATAGCAGTATTAGCTTCAACTGAACCAGGCTTTTCTGCAACTAATTTAGCAGCTCGATAAACACTCGCTTTTGCAGCCGCAACTTTGACATATAACTCACCGACTTTATGTTGAATTCTACTGTCGTCCGCAAGTGGAGTTTGAGTACCTGGAATATTTCTGTTTTTGAGATAATTAACTAAGAAATCAAAAGCCGCGGTACAAATACCAAGATAAACACCAACGTAACCACCGACTAGCCAATGTGGTTCTCTAGCAACCTTAAAAAGAGCCATTCCCTCGTTTCCTAAAAACAGTGCTGATTTTGGAACCTGACAATCTTCAAAATATACTGGATTAGTTGATGTAGCTCTCATTCCCAATACATCCCATGTGTATTCGACCCGAGCATTAGGATTTTCTTTTTCAACAATCAAATATGAAATGGCTGGTACTTCTGATTCACTACCTTCTTTTTTTGCAGCGACAACATAATAATCTGCATAACCCGCCATAGAAACCCAATTTTTTACCCCATTAATAACAAAACCGTCGTCGGTACGTTTATAGAGCGTTTTCATTTTACTTAAATGAGCGCCTATTCCTGGTTCTGAAGATGCCGATGCGAATAATTTTTTGTGGGTAATTGCTTCGTTATAAACCCAATCGATGAAATCATTCATCTTTTTGCCTCGACTTCCACCTATTCCATCAATATTAAGTTCGGCAAGACTTCCTACCGCAATATTATGCATATTAAAAGTTAATCCTGTAGAAGCGTCGCCTCTCGCAATTTGCTCTAATGCTCGAGTATAAGTTAAAAAATCAGCCCCCATTCCGCCTTTACTTTTTGGAATCATAATACATAGTAAATTGTGATCTTTTAATTCTTGAAAATTTTCTTCTGGGAACGAGCCTTCTCTATCATGCTTAGAAGAGCGTTTAGAAAACCCTTCCCCTAATTGTCTGCATAAATCAACAATTTGCTCGTTAGTGATATCTTTAGGTGAAATTTTTTTGTATTCTTGAGTCATGATCATCCTTAACTGAATATGATAGATTAACTTACTTTTACGCGGTTACTTTGCTTGTCAGTTTTACTTAGAGTTGAGACGTCAAATTATAGACCTAGAATTGAAAAAAAACCAATGTATTCAATCACTTTTTAAAACTTCGGGATGTAAATAATTACATTTCGCACTTATTCTAACTAATGGCTATACTTGGCGTTCGCGAACACTAAAAATAGACATCAAAATTTATAAATAATGCATCAACATTTACCTTTATCTATCTCTGAAGACATTCTTTATGGCTTAACCAGTATTTTGCCGAATTCATGTGGGGTTGATGTAATAGAGATTGATTTAACAGCTCACGCACGACCCAACCTAAAAAATCATTTATTATATCAGTCCGAGATACTCTTAACTGGAAAAATGTCAGCTAAACGGTTAAGTGATTTTACTTCAGGAAGACTGTCCGCTAAAAAATCTCTATTTGAGATAGGTGTTTGTGATTTTCCAATATTAATAGATTCAAACCGTGCACCTTTATGGCCCACTGGCGTAGTTGGAAGTATAAGTCATAGTAAGAATATTTGTATCTCTGCCGTCAACAGCAATAAAAATTGCAAAGCATTAGGGATTGATATTGAGAGTACAGAAATGTTAAATAGTGAAGTGTTGCACTTGATCTGTAACGATACAGAAATTGCCCATTTAGAAAATATAAAAAAAACAGTTCAAGGGGAGATCTTGGATAATGCGAAAATTATTTTTAGTATAAAGGAGTCTATCTTTAAATGCTTAAATCCACTATTAGGTTGCTGGATAGATTTTAAAGAGATGCAAGTTAACTTAAATTTTGATAATAATAGTTACCTAGCAACACCATTATCAGAAAACGCGACACTATCCAATATAAAACCAATTACTGGCAACTGGTATTCAAATGATTATTTTCACATCACTAGTTGTTGGATATAATGGTTCATTCACGGCACTTAGTAAATTTCGGATTACAAAATTTATATGTTAGATAAAAACATCTCTTCACAGATTGAATGGTTGGTTACGCAAGCTCCTCTATCTGAGCAGGATTTACAGGCCTGGGGTGATCTTATTAGTCGTAGCCCGTATGCGACTTCTACAAACACTGTAGATTTTAACCTAAATGGTAATTGTCTAACGGATCAAATAAATCCTATTTATGTATTAGGTTATTCAAAAGGCAATGGACAAAACTCAAGTGAAAATAAATCACTGCAGATTGCTCTAATTTTAACTCAAAGACAAAGATCAATCATGGGGATTAGATTCAAACTATTACAACCCATCAGCCACGATCACGTCGACATGATGAGTATCTCGGGAGCCGAGCATTTGAACAATGAACATTCTGTCGCCTCTCTTAAACAAGCACTCAATAGAAATATAAATGACTGGAGTATGTTATCTGCTCGTAGGTTGCGATGTATTGAACCTCTTAATCAAAAATTAATTAGCCCTACCTACTCAAGAAAATCTGCTTACTTCAAATTACGAGATGAAGAAAATAATGGATTGGAAATAAAAAAAATAATACCAAAAAAACTTTATAAGAATATTGCACGGTTTGAACGCAAAATTGAAAAAGAACATCTAAATACTTTACAGTTAATTTCTTATACATCTGAATGTGAGGTCAACACTGGGTTAAGCGAGTTTTTCAAACTAGAAGCTAGTGGCTGGAAAGGGAAAGCAGGATCAGCTATTCAATGCGATAACCAATTAGAATTATTTTACAGAAACAGTTGGCATTCTTTTGCAAATGATGGTTTTGCTAAAATATTTGTATTAAAATCAGGCGACAAAGTGATAGCATCGGGCATCGCTTTTCAAACAAAAGATGAAGTTATATTACACAAAATAGCCTTTGACGAAGAGCTCTCACAATATGGTCCAGGCTCCATTCTGGTGAAACAGATCATGCAAAATGCTATCGATGAAGGTTTTATAAAAAGCATTTGCTTTAATACCAATCCTCCTTGGTTACAGCGCTGGCATGCTCAATGTTATGATTTAGTTGCACTGCAAATATTTAACTCCAGCATAAAAGGAAGTATTATCAGACGCCTATTTAAGTTCGTAGATACGCTTCGTATAATTAAACGAAAAATAAAGCAGAAATAACAAGCGAAGGAAAAGTAAATGAGTAAGCATGTAGTATCTCTTTCCAGTGGATTTGTAGATGAAATTTCTCAGGCGATAAAAACTGATTTATCACTTAAAAGTGAACCGACCCTTGATTTCAAGGTTATTTACGATGATGATCGAAGGATTTACAAAATTAAAGTCCAAGAGTCCAATTTGTTTTACGTCTTGAAAATTCGCGGTATTAGAGTCGTCAAACAACAAGATCATGATTTGTCCGATCTGCAAAAAGAATATGATTTACTTAATAACGCATGGCACTCTGCTCAAAACCTTACTGAAAAATACTCAATGTCTAAACCAATAAAGCTATGGTTGGATCAAAAAGCAATGTTGCTTTCAGGGTGTATAGGCGAAAATCTGAATGATTACTTTAATCAAAATATATTTAAATGGTCTTATGCAAGTTCAAATTTAGCAAAGAGAATTTATAATTGCGGTTTTTGGTTGGGTAACTATCATCTTTTGGCCACAACAACAAATGTTGTAGACGAAGTGATTGAAACTAGAAAAAGTCACCTGCAACGCATGTTAAAGGTATTAGAACGGAAAAAAAATCACAAACTAAAAATTAAAGATATTGAAGGCATAGTTAATTGTTTTAATCAGCTAGTGTCACATGACAATAGCGAGTTGGGAAACGTCGGTCAAATTCACGGCAACTTTGCTTATAGAAATGTCCTTAGCAATGATTCATTGACCAATTTAGTCGATTTTGAAGATGCAAGGATTGATTATGTTGGATACGACATCGGGCAGTTTATTGCAGAAATTATATTAAAATCTCAATTTCCTTGGATTAGAGGCCTATCAAAATCACTGATAAAGGAATTCAAAAGAGGCTATGAAAAACATTTAAAACTCCAAGCAAATTTAGTTGAAGCTTATATTGGTTACCACTTGTTGGTTCATCTGTATGAACATTGCTCAAGAAAGCCACCAAGCTTTCCTAAATCACTCATTCACCAATATCGTATTAATTATTTAAGCAAACAAATTAGAAAGTGGGTTAAAAATTCATAATTTATTTCTGCAAATAAATTAACTGAAGACTTAATTTAACGTATAGATCCGTATCCAATTAGCTTCACTGACAAACACGAGTTCACCATTTGGACCAAAGGTTACACCTTCATACTGTGGTGCGCCACTTAAATTCAGAGTAGAAATAATCGCACCGGTATCGGGGTCAACTTGAATGGCTCTTCGACTTTCTTGGCTTAGGATAATTAAATGCCCTGTACGTTCGTCGAACATAGCGCCCGCAAGGTCTCGAGCAGTACCAGCCAATGCAACATCCGCATCCCAAGGCTCATTGACCGTTAAATTACTTTGATAATCTAAAAGAACGCCTGGATCGGGGTTAGGCATATCAAAAGAAACCACTCTCATATTACTACCACCGGTACCTTCTTTAACCGCATAGACTCTAACTAGTTGAGAGCCTGATGATTTTCTAACAGCAATGCCTTCCGTTCCTTTATTGCCACCATTTGCCATAATTTTATATCGCTGCGAAGTCGGTATGCGTCCACTGACACTGCTGGTATTTTCATCAATTTCTAATTTTGATGCTTGACCATCTTCTGAAATAATCAAAACTTTATTGTCTTCTACGTAAGATAAGCCCTCTGTATCGGTGTGTATTCCGGTAACACTAATTGAACCCATGTAAGAGAAATTAACATCATAACGATAAATTCTAGAGGCGTTATTTTGGACAACTAAATATTGTTGAATGCCTTGGTGCCAAGTGATACCTGATGCATCTTTTGGAATTTCTCCAAGAGTAAATGCATCTCCAGAAGGTGAATAGTTTTCAATTAGTACACTTGGGGCAATATCCTCAACGAAAACAGCGGTTAAGTTCTTTGTACCATCCATATCAAAAGAACACGAACCATTACCCGTACAAGCATTTTCCCAATGATCTAATTTAAAACCTGAATCAGGAATTGCAGTCATAGAAACACTCGTATTTTCTTCAAATGTTTGAGAGCAATCACCACCACAATCAATTCCAGTAGGATCAGAAGTGACACTCCCAGAACCTGTGACCACCACAGTCAAATCAAAATCTTGTAGAGCGACAAATTCAGCTGTCACTGACTTATTACTATCGACAATGACATCACACGCACCACTTCCGCTACAACTTCCACTCCACTGACCAAAGGTAAAACCGTCATCGGCAGTAGCCGTCAAAGAAACAGATGTTCCATCATCATAATTCTGATTGCAATCGCTACCGCAATCAATTCCTGATGGAGATGAGGTTACGCTACCTGATCCAGAAATAACGACACTTAAATCAAATTGCTCTAGATTTTCTTCAATAAATGTTGCGGTAACTGTTTTGGCATTATCCATAGATACACTGCATGAACCAGCACCGGAGCATGCTCCACTCCATGAACTCAAAACAAAACCCGCTGAAGGATTGGCGGTTAGTTCAACTTGAAGGTTCTCATTATATTCTTCGGAACAATCACTACCACAATTAATCCCAACAGGATTTGATGTAACGGTACCGTCTCCCGACAAAGTAACCGTTAAAAGATGAGTTACCACCGTTTCTTCTATATAAGTCGCTGTCACAGATTTATTAGCATTCATATTAACTGAACAGCTATCTTGACCGGAGCAACTGCCACTCCAACCATTAAAAATCCAACCACTATTTGCGCTAGCAGTTAAATTTATTTGAGTATTTTCTACATAGGATTCAGAGCAATCAGCACCACAATTTATTCCAGAAGGCGAGGAAGTTATATTACCCGAACCATTAACAACCACGCTAAGAGTATAATTTTGAGTCGATGATTCTTCGTTAAACACTGCGCCAACGCTTCTGTCGGCAGCCATATTGATTGAGCAGTCATTGCTTCCTGAACAGGCCCCAGTCCATCGGTCAAAAACATATCCCGAGCTTGCAACAGCGGTTAAAGAAATTGAGGCGTTTTGATCGAAATCAGCATTACAACTATTACCACAATTAATTCCGCTCGGACTGGATGAAATTGTACCGTTACCTGTTTTACTTACTGAAAGTGTCAATGTTTCAGGATCTTGATCTTCTTCGACAAATACCGCTGCAACCGTTTTGTCAGTATTCATATCGACATTACAACTACCACTACCCGTACATACTCCATTCCATTGTAAAAAACGATAGCCCGATGCTGCAACAGCATTTAAAACAACATTTGTACTTTCGTCAATTTGTGTATCACAATTAACTTGGCAATTAACTAGATTATTAGAGTCTGAGACGGCACCACTACCGTTAATTTCAAGAAACAATGTTTTTTGAACAACTGGAACTTCTTCTTCATCCTCTTCATCCTCAGCGTTACAAGCCAATAACGTCGCAGCAAGTACACTGACAACAGCACATTGCTTTGAAAAAGCATATAATGCCTTAAGAGTATTATTACTTCTAAAACTAGTTACTAAATTGAAAACATTTTCTTTTAACTGAATAATTGCCATAATTGCAAGACACCATCGGCTTACTTCCCTAAGATGATTCTATTATCGGACATTTTTCGCAACGCTTTATGGAAATGATTCTCAAAATGCCACCTATATCTTATCGCTGTGAACGACCGCACATAAATCATGGTTTATTCTCTATTTTTAGGATTAGTTGATATTTTACAAATAACCACTAAAATTCACACAAATAATACCCTCTCCACATATTACGATTTATTCCTTGCTATGCTATTCTCTCGAATTAGCAAAGGAAGACAAATTACACTCATGGGAATAAGAATTATCAAATATCTAAACAAGATAAAACAAATCCACACACAGCAAAATGTCCACAAAAACATAGCCTTAGTTAGTTTTGTTTTATTGATTTTGTCTAGTTGCTCCACGCAACCTAACAAACCTTCAGATATAGATGTGTCCAAACCACCTATTTCCAATGCTGAAAAAATCGAAAATCATACCATCGAAACCATTAAGAAAGAAACAACTCCTAAAAGTACGCAACAGGATCAACTACTAGGCATATACCCCGGATTTACCGATTCATTTAAAGTAAGTCAATACATAAACAAAAAAAAAGCCTTTGCATTAAAAGAAATAGGAACCAATGCTTCAGGAATAACTTGGGATCCGTACCGAAAAGAATATTTTGTTATTCAAAACAATACTGGGATTTTATACCGATATGACGCCAATTTTAACTTCTTAGGTCGAGTAAAAAAAGTAGGTAATATGAATAATGACACTGAAGGTGTCAGCTTTATTAATGGTAAATCTTTGTTGATAGTAACAGAAGCAAATTTTTCTCATAGAGTTAAAATGGATGATGATACTATTGATGATGGATACTATTACGGTGAAAGTAATATCCAACTATCCGGAAGACCAAAGAAAAAGAACAAAGGGTTTGAAGCCGTAGCTTACAGATTAAGCGATAAAAATAGAGTAGCTAGAGTTTATGCTGGGCAAGAAGGTTCTGGGCGTTATCCTGAAGCAAAAATGCGAGTTGTTTACTATAATGCTAATACTTCAAGTGGTACTTACTCTTTATCTAACAACACTGTTAATATTGAAGAACCTTTCGATGCTGAAAAAGCATTTTCCGGTGTAATAACCGATCTGGCTGGAATGGTATTTGATCCTTCGGGTAAAACTCTTATTATTGTCAGTCAGGAAGCGAGTAAAGTGATTCAAGTGAACCCTGAAACAGGTGAAGTAATATCTCAACTCAAGCTATCCGGTGCTCCAGCTTACGAAGGTGTTACTTTTGGTCCAAATGGTGAGTTGGTCTTTATTAGTGAACGAAATTGGGTTCAAATTTATAAACGCTAATTCCACTTTATTAGCAATGACTTTAAAATTTAGTAACCTCAACCTTATATAAAAATAGAATAAATATCACAAGGAAATTAGTCCATGAAAAATGAAAGTATTGTTTTCTTCTCCTCAGATGATTGGGGATGGAAAACTAGCAAATACCAACTTTCAACAAGGTTTGCCAAAGACAACAAAGTGCTTTTTGTTTCTTCAATTGGATTTAGAGCGCCAACGGCCTCTTCAGATGACTTAAAAAGGATCTGGAAAAAACTAGCTGGTTTTTTTAAGGGCATAAAGAAAGTCGATGATAATCTTTATGTGCTAACACCGCTTGTTGTTCCTTTTAGCTGGTTTCCTTTTCGTCATGCTATCAATAAACTTATATTAAAACTGCAAGTTGGCTGGGCTAAGTGGAAATTGGGAATGAAACTTCCTTACATGTTTGTATTTTCAGAAAACTGGCATGATTACGTCATTAACATGAAGCGTAAAAAACTGATTTATTACACCGTTGATGAACAAGCCAGTTTTAGTGGTTTAGATGGTCAACGATTTATAGAAATGGACAAAAAACTTAACAACGCTGCGGACGTAATATTTTGCTCAGCAAGAACACTTTATGACAAAAACATAAAGACTAATGATAATACTCATTACATGCCTCACGGAGTAAGTTACTCATTGTTCTCAAGCACGTTAGATGAGTCGACTCAAATAGCATCAGATATCAAAGATATTCCTCATCCAATTTTTTTATTCTTTGGTCATATTTCCCATGATTGGGTGGATAAAGATCTAGTGAAATATCTCGCAAAAGAAAAACCTGAATGGTCTTGGGTATATGTTGGCCGTTATTCAATGGATGAAGATGAATTTAACGAACATTCCAATATCCATTTATTAGGTGAAAAAGAGTTTGATGAATTACCCGGTTATTGTAAAGGTGCCGATTTCGGAACGATTCCTTTTGTTTATTCTAAGTTAACGAACAATTGTAATCCGCTTAAACTACCCGAATATTTTTCTGCTGGTTTACCGGTTATCTCAACCAATATTCCTGAAGTTGAAAAAGCCTATGGTGATGAGTGTTATATAGGTAAAGACAATCAAGGTTTCCTAGAGGCTTGTGAAAAAGCACTTGAAGAAAATGATGCTGAAAAAAACATTTTGCGTTCAAAAGATATGGCGACTAATAGCTGGGAAGAACGTATTAAAAGCATTTATAAAATCATACAAAAAGACTAAATAGAAAAAGAAAGGAAGTTATTCATGTGCGGTATTGCTGGAATATATAATTACAAAACCAATCAGCCGGTTAGTTCTAAATCGATCGAGTCGATGTGCGATGTTATCACTTATCGTGGCCCAGATGGTTTTGGCTATCATTACGAAGGCTCTTTAGGTTTGGGACACCGTAGACTGACCATAATTGATACACATGAACGTTCGAACCAACCAATGCTCAGTCAAGATAGTAAAACTAGCATTTGCTTTAATGGTGAAATTTATAATTACTTAGAGCTGAAAGAGACTCTTAAGAAGTCTGGTGTCAATTTTAATACAACATCCGATACAGAAGTGTTACTGGAGCTGTATAGAAATACTGGAATTGACTTTCTAAATCAACTAAATGGTATGTTTGCATTTTGTATATTTGATAGTGAAAAACAAGATTTTTTACTTGCCCGCGACCATACTGGTATAAAACCCCTTTTTTACACGTTTACTGATGACGGGATAGCGTTTGGATCAGAAATAAAATCTTTATTACAAATTGAAGGCGTAAAAAGAGAAGTCAATAAAAGCTTAATTGATAGTTATATGAGTGTTGGTTATTGCCCGACTAATAACACCTTATTCAAAAACATCTTTAAGCTAGAGCCTGGCCATTATATGACCATTAAAAATGGAGAAGTTGAAATTAAACAATATTGGAATATCCAATATGATAAATCACAAGATAAAGGTGAAGCCTACTATATAAAAGAAACCCAAAATCTATTTGAAGATGCTATAAAAAAACAACTACGCAGTGACGTACCGTTAGGTGTGTTTTTGAGTGGTGGCATAGACTCTTCTGCAGTCGTAGCAATGATGCACAAACAAGGTGTAAAAGACATTAAAACCTTTTCTGTCGCTTGGGATTACGGCGATAAATTTAATGAAACAAAATATGCCCGCGCGGTTGCAAAACAATTTAATACCGACCATACCGAATATTTTATGACTGCTGAGGATTTTAAAAATTTCCTACCTGAATATATACGGCATATGGATGAACCGGTTACAGAAGCTGCCGCTATTTCACTTTATTATTTGGCAAAAAAGACAAAAGAAAAAGTAACCGTTGTTTTATCAGGCGAAGGTGCTGATGAAGTATATGGTGGCTACCCAATCTATAAATATATGCACATTGTTGAGCAGTATAAAAAGATCCCTAGCTTCATTCGTAAACCACTTCTAAATCCTATTTTAAGAATGTTAGGTACAAAATGGGCTAAGTATGCTGATTTAACCGAAGTACCTATCGAACAAAGTTATTCTGGCGTGTCATTTTATGAGAACTCACAAAAGAATAAACTCTACAGCAAGAAATTTTCAGAATACGTTAAGTGCAATAATAATCAGGAAAAATTAAAACCTTTTTATGATTATACCAAAAATGATGATCTTCAAACTAAAATGCAATATTTAGATTTAAAAACTTGGTTGGTTGATGATTTATTAATAAAAGCAGACAGAATGAGCATGGCAGCATCTCTTGAGCTGCGTGTTCCTTTTTTAGATCACCGCTTTATCGAGTTTTCTGCGACCATGCCGAGTAAGTATAGATTTAAAGGTTTTGAGAATAAATACATTCTAAAAAAAGCGATGGAACCCTATTTAACCGAAGAGATTCTTTACCGTAAAAAACTAGGATTCCCAACTCCCCTTTCGATCATGTTTAAAGGAGAGTTGTTTGATTTTGTCAAAGGCATAATTGATAATGATGTTTCTCTTGCAAGAGGCTACTTCAATCAAACTGAAATCAAAAAGGTTCTAGAAGAACATAAAAATGGTTCTCAAGATCATCATCGTATTCTTTGGCAATTGTTGGTGTTGGAACTTTGGCATCGAGAGTATATAGACTAAAAAAACATGGCTTTTAGAACGGTATATCCAACTGTCGTAAACTTAGAGGTTCCGTTCTATCTGGTAACCGTACACCAATCCCTAATAATCGAATAGATTGAGGGTATTGTTTGCGAAGACGTTTAAATAACGCCAAAAGGAGTTTTACATCAAGTCCAATCGAAATTGACTCTGCGGTATGTAAAGAAAAATTAGATAACTTAACCTTTACATACACTTTATTTATTTTATCGACATCCTCAACAGATGCTAAACGTCTTGATAAGCTAGAAACCAACTTTAACAATTCACTTTCACATTCTATCCACTCGTAAATGTCTTGATTAAATGTTGTTTCTACACTGACGGATTTTCTTAAAGAATTAGAACTGACCTGTCGCTCGTCAATACCTCGACACAAGTCAAACAAATACTTCCCCATTTTACCAAACCGTTTTACTAATATTTCTAAAGGTACGTTCCGTAATTCTTTACAATTAAAAATATCCATTGATTCTAATTTTGAAGCAAGCACCTTACCCACACCATGTAATTTTCTAATCGAAAGTTGATTAATGAAAATAATTTCATCTTCTGGGATAACAACCTTAATACCATTTGGCTTATTCCAGTCACTTGCGATTTTAGCTAAGAATTTCGATTGCGCAACTCCCGCTGAAGCAGTCAATCCTGTTGTATCATAGATATCATTACAAATTGCCTGAGCAATCCAAGTGGCACTCCCTTGGCAGTGTGATGAATCCGTTGTATCCAAATAAGCTTCATCAAGAGACAAAGGTTCAATTAAATCAGTATATTTTGAAAATATTTTTCTGATTTTGATCGACTCATTTTTGTATTTAATCATTTCAGGTTTAACAATGATCAGATGTGGACAAAGTTTCATTGCGTAACCGGATGGCATAGCGGAATGTACACCAAACTTTCTAGCTTCATAGTTTGCAGTCGCAAGCACACCTCGATTTTCTGGACGCCCCCCCACAGCGACCGGAAGGCCTTTTAAATGAGGATCATCTCGTTCCTCTATCGCAGCATAATAACAATCCAGATCTACATGAATAATTTTTCTCATTAGTTAAGAGGAATAGATATAAGAAAGAGCGCCCCACCTAAAGCACTCGTTTCAATATGAATACTGCCTTGATAATTTTTTATGATATCCATAACAATTGATAAGCCAAGTCCCTGCCCTTCAGTTTGCTCATCCAATCTTTTACCTCGATCTAGTATCGCCTCACGTTGCCCCAGTGCGATACCAGGACCGTCATCCTCAACATAAATAAATAAACTATTATCTTTGGGTTTTGCTGAAAGTACAACCATCGTTTTTGCCCACTTACAAGCATTGTCAGTTAAGTTTCCGATGAGCTCTAATAAGTCCCCAGAATCTCCTGGAAAAATTGTATTAGTTTCTATACGATGGCTAATATCTAATTTTTTATCATGATGAACTTTTTTAAGCGCATCGATTATTTTTTCCGCTTCAATTTCAAGCGGGCAGTTTTTTACAAGCGTTTGTCCACTTGATATAACACTTCGATTCAATTGATATTTTACAATGTCATTAATTCTATTAACCTGATTTTGTATAAGTTCATTTTTTTTAACCAAATCTTGCCTATTACTTTCCACTTTATTTTGTTTCTTATCCAGCTCTCCTTTAATAATAGCTAAAGGGGTTTTTAAACTATGAGCTAGATTTCCTAAAGTATCTCGATATCTAATTTTTTGTCTTGCTTCACTATGCAATAATTTATTGATACTCGAAGTCAGAGGGGTTAATTCTTCAGGAAACTCTCCTTCTACTAGCTTCTTTTTACCATTACTAATTAATTCTATCTGATATTGAGCCTTCCTTAACGGCTTTAAAGAAAAATTAACGGCATACGAAAAAACAATTAATAGAGCGACGGCTGAAAGCACTAACCAAAATAATATTTGTGATTCAAAAGCATTGACGCCAGAAATCAGAATAGTTTGTTTCTCGCCAATAATGAAGTAGTATTTTTTTTCTAACGTCTCATTATGTTCCCAAATTATTGACTCACCAATCCAAAACATTGCCCGCCCTTCAAAATCTGATTCAGATAGCTTGTTTAGTACTAATTTATCATTAATATCTGGCAGACTTTCAAACAACTCACTAGAGGGAGATTGCCAAACTAAACTACCATCATTGTTTAGAACGTATGCGACAAGCCCTGAACTTAAATTTTCAAGTCGATCATTTCTGATAACATCGGGGATCAATAAGATAACTTCATCATCTTGAACAATTGCCATTAACGCATAAAATTGCGCCAACATACTTTCATGAAGTCGACTTTTACTTGCCGTTGTGTAGGCTGATTGAGTGGCAAAATAAATAACACTAAAAGCAATAAATAGAATAATAGAACTAACAGCCGTTAAGCGCTGTTTTAATGACCATTGTTCAATTGAGCGATTTTTCATAAAATCAGTTATTCAACGTAATCAGGGTTGAGACGATAACCCTTGCCACGTTGAGTTTGGATAAGTTTAATATCTTGCTCTGGGTCAATTTTCTTACGCAAACGACCTACAAAAACTTCTAGCACATTACTGTCTCTGTCAAAATCTTGGTCATAAATATGTTCGGTTAGTTCAGTTTTAGATACGACCTTTTTAGGGTTCATGAAAAGATATTCAATCACCTTATATTCATAGGCAGTCAATTCAATATTTTTTCCATCTTTATTAACCAACTGCGCCATTGTGTCTAGTTCAATATCAGCAAATTTAATCTTCGGTGTCGAAAAACCCGCAGTACGTCTAAGTAGAGCATTACACCTAGCTAACAACTCTTCAAATTGAAAAGGCTTAGCCATGTAATCGTCTGCACCTGTCGATAGTCCTTCAACTTTATCTTGCCACGAGTCTCTTGCTGTCAAAACTATAATAGGAATTTGCACTCCGTCGGCGCGCAAAGTTTCAATCAATTTCAAACCAGAAATACCAGGTAAACCAATATCAACGATTGCTATATCGATTGGGTATTCTTGTGCAATATACAAGCCCTCAACACCATCAGAGGCTGACTCTGTAGCAAATCCTTGAGACTTGAATGATGAGACAAGCGATTCTCGAATATTCATTTCATCTTCAACAATTAAAACTTTCATTTAATTATCCTCCTTAAACTATTAGCTTTTTATTATTAATTTCTATTATCAAATTCTATTTAAATCAACCAAACCATAACCGAATCTCATCACTTGCAGGCCGGAATAGTTATCGTTTTCACTCGTTTTTTATCAATTAAAACTCTCACCTTATAAACAGATCGGTTACCTTTCTTTACTAAATTGGCAGCCACAATTTTTCCTTTTATTCTTCGCTTAGCATTATAAATAGCCTGGCTTTTTGATATTACTTTACACTGGTATTTCTGTGGCTCAGAACCTTTGTATGACAAAACAGAATTTGAAATAGGTAACACAATCAAACATATAAACAACGATATTGTCTTTATATATTTTGGCTTAATAAAAATCATAAATAAGCACTCTTTTGGTAGTTTTCAAATAGCCAACATTTGATTTAATCAATTTGACGCAAGTTTAACAACGGCAATATGAATTATGGCTGAATTAGATAATATATATATATCTGTTTATTTAAATTTATTCTAGCAATATTATTTATAATAATATGTATCTTTATCAAAAATGACCGCATTTTAAGCATTAATAAAGAGAGTATTAGTCAGCAGCTTAAGTCAAATTCGTAGTGCATTTATTGATGATAAATAGTATGTAAAGGTGTGGCTTAGTGAAATTTGGCAATAAAAAGATGGGTGGCAGTCCTACCAGCCACATCCCGGCACATGAGTCGATTGTTACCGTTGCTCCCTTCCGGGCCTGGCGGAGTTCACAATTTATCATTGCGGGAGGACCAATAGGACCACCA
>JQIA01000828.1_pt1 | contig 16350 bp, 8 predicted proteins | sample 811431 | NCBI WGS metagenome assembly JQIA01 (sample SAMN02998118, study PRJNA258478) | marine sediment metagenome | biome: marine; feature: seafloor; material: sediment; isolation source: oil-polluted sediment collected from 3 locations (0.5 km, 0.7 km and 0.9 km)... | place: USA: Gulf of Mexico ... | reverse complement strand
ATTTGCAAAATATGCTCCTTTTTTATGAATTTTCCAAGCTGCAGTTGCGTTAGAACCCATTGCATTTGTAGATAAGAAATATACATTTCCATAACCACCAGTTGCAATAACAACAGCATGTGCAGAATGACGTTCTATTTCTCCTGTAATTAAATCACGAGCAATAATACCTCTTGCTTTACCATCAATTTTTACAACATCTAACATTTCGTGACGATTAAACATTTCAATCTTTCCACGAGCAATTTGACGGTTCATTGCAGAATAACAACCTAATAATAATTGCTGCCCTGTTTGCCCTTTTGCGTAAAAAGTTCTAGAAACTAAAACTCCACCAAAAGAACGATTGTCTAACAAACCACCATAATCACGTGCAAAAGGAACTCCTTGTGCCACACATTGATCGATAATATTTGCAGAAACCTCAGCTAAACGATACACATTTGCTTCACGAGAACGGTAATCTCCACCTTTTACAGTATCATAAAATAATCTGTAAGTAGAATCTCCATCTCCTTGGTAGTTTTTTGCTGCATTAATTCCTCCTTGTGCTGCAATTGAATGCGCTCTTCTTGGAGAATCTTGATAAGCAAATGCTTTTACATTGTAGCCTAACTCTGCTAATGTAGCAGCAGCAGAACCACCTGCTAATCCTGTACCCACAACAATAACATCTATGTTACGTTTGTTTGCAGGGTTTACCAAGTCTATTTTATTTTTATAATCTGTCCATTTATCTTTAATTGGACCTTGAGGTACTTTTGAATCTAAAGCCATAGTTATAAGATTAATGGTTATGATTTAAATGATGAAACAATGCAACAATTATAAATCCTAAAGGAATAACTATTGAGTATATTTTACCAAAATTTTGTAATGCTTTTTTTCTTCCTGCTGTAACTCCCATTGATTGAAAAGCAGATGTAAATCCATGTGCTAAATGCAATCCTAAGAATATAAATGCTACAGTATAGGCAGCAACTCTCCAAATTGGTACAAATTTTTCTTGTAATTCATGAAAGTATCTAAAACCTTCACCATGCATTCCAGACATATCGCCTAAAACATATTTTGTGTTTAATTCTGGAATCCAGAAATCTAAAAAATGAATTATAACGAAAGCTAAAATAGCCAGTCCACTATAAATCATGTTTCTACTCATCCATGTAGAATTAGCCGCCCCATTGTCTTTAACATAGGCAACTCCTTTTGCTTTCTTGTTTTTTAATTCTAGGATAAACCCCATCACAAAATGAAAAACAACTCCAAAAACTAGTACTGGTTGCAATGCAAACTGCACTAATGGATTTGTACCCATAAAATGAGATAACTCATTAAAGAGGTCTTCACTAAAAAGTGATGTAATATTTACCGCTAAATGTATAATTAAGAAAAACATGAGGAAGAATGCAGAAAGCGCCATGGCTATCTTTCTTCCAATTGAAGATTTGAAAAATCCGCTCATTGTATTATTTTAGGTTAAAATTGTTCCCTACAAAAATAAGGCTAATCTATCTCGTTCACAAAAAAAAACACCTCTTTTAACTTGTATTTAGAATAGTTTTAAATTAAAATTACTTAATCGATTAAGCATAAACAAAATCAAGTACTTAGGTTTTTTAAAGTACATTTTACAAATAAAAAACTACGTATAAAATTACGTATAATTTAAAGCTAAAAAGACTCTTTTATTTTCTTTTCATTTTTAGTGATTTTCTTATCAAAAAGTTGTCTAAAGAATTGCCATAATTTCGGCAACTGCAATTATTAAAACTAGTGAAAAAGGATACACTGCAGCATACGCAATTTGTGGTGCTTCTGATTCTGTCATAGAATCTGTAGCACTCAATCCTGGAGTTGATGTCATTCCGCCGGTCAATGCTCCTAATATCGATAAAAAATTAATTTTAAATAAAAAACGACCAGTTAAAACAGTTATAATCATTGGTGTTAACGTAATAAGCGCTCCATAAAGAAAAAGAATAGACCCATGTTCTTGAATCGCTAAAACCAAACTTTGACCCGCTTTTAAACCTACAGGAGTTAAAAATAATAGCAATCCAAACTGTCTTAAAATTTGGTTTGCTGGACCAGGAAGGTTCCAAATTACAGGACCTGTTTTTCCTTTCCAACTTAAAAATATTGAAGCAAGAAGCACACCACCTGTAAGACCTAATTTAAGATGTAAACCTCCTAGTGGAATAGCTATAGAGCCAATAAGAATTCCTATAGAAATTCCAAATGCAACTGGTAAAAAACTGGTTTGTCCAATTCTTTTTAAACTATCTCCAAAAAGCTGAGTTACTGCAGAAACATTACCCTTAGAACAAGAAATAAAAATTTTATCTCCATATTTAATTTTGGTTGTAGGGTGAGGAGCTAAATCAATACCAGCTCTCCTTATTCGCGTAATCGTAGCAGAATAATTTTCGAGAAGATTTAATTCTTGAAGCGTTTTATTAACTACGGTATCGTTACTTACAACATACCATTTTACATCATATGTTCCACTTTTAGGAATTTCAATATCGGTAACTTTACCTAACAAAACCTGAATTCTATTTAATGCATTTACGGATCCTACTGCTTTAATAATATCTCCTGTTTCTAGAATTGTTTTAGGTGTTGGAGAGGAGGGTGATTGATTAGGCTTCATAATACGAGAAATATTAGCCTTTGTCATGAAACGTATTCTTAACTCATCAATCGTTTTTCCGTGAACGTTTTCATTAGAAATAATAAAGTTTTTATTAATTAGTATAGGAGTTGATGATTTAGATTTTTCGTCAAAACTTTTTTCTTCTTCTTTAATATTTACTCTAAATAAAATAGGCCCTAGTTTTACGAATAAAATAACTCCTAAAACCCCAAATGGATAAGCAATTCCATAACCAATAGAAGCTAAAGGAGAATGAGAAGACTCAATAGATGCCGCCAAACCTGGTGTAGATGTCAATGCTCCGGTTAGTAAACCACTCATCATATTCATATCCACATCATAGATGTAAGATATAGAAACTGCTGTAATACCACCTGCTAACACAGTGATTGCAGCCAAAATAATTAATTTTGTTCCTTGTTCTTTAAAAGAACTAAAAAAGGAAGGACCAGCTTGCATACCGATTGTATAAATAAACAAAACCAATCCTACACGTTGTATAATAGGTGGAATGCTAAAGTTTATGCCTTTTAAATTATACAAATAGCCAAAAAATATAGCGACAAAAATAACAGCCGAAGTATCAAAATTAATCCCTTTTATTCGAACATTTCCAAGAGCAATTCCAAGACCGATAACCAGAAATAACACAAAATAGTCTTTAGTGAGTAGTTCTGAAATAAGTTCCATATGTAGTAATGTTTTGGTTAGTTTCCTTTTCTGAAAAACTGAATTGTATTTACTTCAGCAAAAGTATGAATTTACTGCATTAATTTTTTATGATAAATATCAATTAAAGCCTTACTGTTATTGGTTTTACAAGTCATGTATTCTCTAAGTACTATGTCTATTGACCGAATACGTTGTAGTAATTTTATCTTTTACTAAAATGGGGGGGTATAAGTTTTTTTATTCTTTTTTTGGTTTAATACCTCGTGGCTTGCCCCGATTTTGCTTATTGGGTCTAGGGCTTGCCCTAGGTTTAATGCCTTTTACTTAATCTTTATTTTTAAAATTGAAAAAATAATTATGTTATAAAAACTTTTTAAGCAGATTGAATATTTCCAGCCTCTTCAATTGGTACACAACCATTGTAAAACCCAGGTGTTGGGTTGTAAGTTAAAATTTCTGTTCCAACTTTTTCTGAAGTGTAATAGCCAAAAAGAGTATATTTTCTAATAAACATCAAATAACTATATATAAAATAGTCATCTGCATTATTACTAGAAACCTGATCCTTTTCTAATAGTTTGAAAATTTGTGCTTGTTTTTCTGAAGAGATTTTAAAATAGGTGTTTAACAAGATTAAAAATTCGTTTTTAGAGCCTTCAGCTATTTCTTTTGCAGCAATTTTTTTAAATGCGTTTTTAAAATACGTTGTTCCCTTCTTAAATTTTTCCTGTTCTTTTTTAGTTGACACATTATGTAAAACCAAATCTATAAATTGAGGAACCTGAACGTCTAAAGCACCAATTGTATCAGATGTCGGTAAAATAAGATCAGATAAATGAGTAACTATAATTTTTTCTTCAGAAGTTAAAAATTTTGGCTCCCAATCACCGTTTTGTTGAGTTACGCAGCCACTCAGTAATTGCATCAAAGTAGGTGTAGCGATAACACCGCCGATTGCAAGTGTGAGCATTTTAAGAGATTTTCTTCTTTTCATAATTTAAAATTTCTTAGATTTTAATTGCGTTGCTGCATGATGCGCTGCTCTTGCGGTTAAAGCCATATAGGTTAAGGAAGGGTTTTGATATGGAGAAGAACTCATACAAGCTCCATCTGTAACATAAACATTTGGTACGGTATGTACTTGGTTGTTTTTATTTAATACAGATGTCTTTGGGCTGTGGCCCATTCTTGCAGTACCCATTTCGTGTATCCCGTTTCCAGGAAAACATGGACTGTCATATCCTTTTACATTTTTAAACCCAGCGGCTTCCATCATGTTTATTGCTTCTTGCTGAATGTCTTTTCGCATGGCTTTTTCATTCTCTTTAAACTCACAATCAAAAGTAACAGTTGGTAAACCCCATTCATTTAATTTCTCATGATCTAAAGTCATTTTATTTTCATGATAAGGTAAGCATTCTCCAAAGGCAGTCATTCCAATTTTCCATGGTCCAGGTTTAAATAATTCTTCTTTTAAGTCTTCACCAAAACTCATTTCTTTAATGGCTCTGCTCCATTTGCTTCTGCTGGCACTTCCTTGAAAACCAAAGCCACGTAAATATTTTTGTTTTGTTTTAGAATCACCTAGGTTTTGAAACCTAGGAATATGAAAACTAGCAGGTCTTTTTCCTGTAAAGTATTTGTCATCAAATCCTTCTACAGATGCAGTTGCGCCAACTTTAAAGTGATGATCCATTAAATTGTGCCCCAATTCACCAGAGTCATTCCCTAGTCCATTAGGGAATCTTTTTGAGGTGGAGTTTAATAAAATGGCTGCACTACCAACGGTAGAAGCACAACAGAAAATAATTTTTGCAGAGAACTGAATTTTTTCATGCGTATTTGCATCAATCACTTCTACACCTGTTGCTAGTTTTTTAGCATCATCATAGATAATCTTGCTTACAATAGAATCAGGTCTTAGTGTCATGTTGCCACTTCTTTCTGCTGCAGGTAATGTAGAAGAGTTGCTACTAAAATATGCTCCATATGGGCAGCCTCTTATGCAACGATCTCTATGCATGCATTTCCCTCTTCCTTCATGAACTTTATCACCAGTAATGTGTGCAAATCGTCCAATAGTTAAATGTCTATTCTCGTAAGTTTCGTGCAGTTTCTCTCTAAATTTTGTCTCAACACAATTTAAATCCATTGGAGTAGAAAATACACCATCTGGTAATTGTGGTAAATTTAATTTTTCTGCACTGACACCAATATAGGCTTCAACTTTACCGTACCAAGGTTCAATATCTTTATATCTAATTGGCCAATCTACAGCAATTCCTTCTTTTTTATTTGCTTCAAAATCCAAATCACTCAAACGTAACACTTGTCTTCCCCACATAATAGATCTTCCGCCAACATGATACCCACGTAGCCAGTCAAATCTTTTCTCTTCATTGTATGGGTGTTTAATATCATCTACAAACCAATGCTTAGAGGTTTCTCCGGTTATGTAACCAGAACGAGCTTGTTTTTCTTGATTTTTAGGTTCGTTTGAAGATTTTAATCCGTTATTTTTAAGATCCCATTTATCCATGTTCATTGTAGGATAATCTTCAACATGCTTAACCATTCTACCTCTTTCCAAAACCAATACCTTCAAACCTTGTTCACTCAATTCTTTGGCAGCCCATCCACCAGAAACACCAGTTCCAATGACAATAGCATCGTAGACTTGTTCGTTATTATTTTTACTCATTTTAAAACTTAATGTTACTTATTTGTATCAAATAGAATTAATTATTTTTTGAAAAATCTTTGATTCTGATATTTCTGAATTGTAATTCAGATCCATGACCAAGAAAACCAATATGTCCTTTGTTTCTTTTTAAACCAGGGTGATTTTTTTTGTCAAGCGTTCCATTTTCAGAAGCTTCTTTCCAATTTCCATCAACAATAACTGTTCCGTTTAGTATAATTTTAATATGATTTCCTTTTACAATAACCTCTTCAGAATTCCATTCTCCAACAGGTTTTAAAAAACCTCTTTTTGCTGAAATTACTCCATAAACAGAACCATGATATTGATAGGGTTTTAAGTTTGCGTAAATAGAAGCTGTGTTGTCAAGAATTTGTAATTCTTTACCAACATAAGCAACATCACCTTTTAAAGGAGCATGTATTCCTAAACCATTATTAGCACCTGGTGTAAGCTTAAATTCAAATCTAAAATTGAAATCTGAATATTCTTTTGCAGTATATAAATTACCATGTCCTCCTTGTTTTGGACGCACAACCAATTCATTGTTTTCCGCTAAGTAATCTTTTTTATTTCCAATCCAATGATCTAAGTCTCTACCATTAAAAAGAGAAGAGAACCCCCCTTTTCTTTCTTTTTCTGATAATGTGTCATCGCCAGAAGAAATTTCTCTAACGTATACATTTCTAAACCCTAAATCTTCACCATGAGCTTGTAATTCTATTGCTTCTTTTGTGAAGATTGGTAATTTTCTGTCCCAATAATTTTCAAGAGCTACATTGTCTGTAACCAAGATTCCGTTTAAATGAACAGTTACTCTTTCACCTACCATTTTAATACGGAAAGTGTTCCAGTCATTTACTGGGTTATCTGCAACAACTAAAGGAATTCTTTCATTTTTTTGATTGTTATATAGTCCACCACTACCAACTTGAGCACCAACATTGGTTCTTGCAATGTCCCAAATTTGAACCTGTGGTGTTCCTCTTAAATAAATTCCGCTATCTCCACCATTGGTAATTTTCCAATCTACCAACATTTCAAAATCACCATAATCTTTTATTGTACAGATATTATTATATCCTTCTCCTTTAAAACCAATAACACCATCTTTAACAAACCAATCTCTAAGCATTTGTGCATTTGCTTTTTCTTGAGCACCAGTCAATTGTTTTTTGGTCATTTTTCCACGTGCAATTGGGTTTTTAACCAATCCTTCCCAGCCTACTAAATCAATACCGTTAAAAATAGATTCAAAACCTTTTACGTTTGGCATTTTTTCTAGGAATTCTGTTACATCAATTTTTATATATTGACTATCACGACCTGTAATGTTATTGATACTTTTAGTAACAATTTCTCGAACTACAATTCCGCTTAATGCATCATTTTTCCCAGGAGTTGGTAACGCAATTCTGATAGCTGCGTTAGAAGCTGTAGCAAGTAGTTCTTTATTGTCTAAATACTTCGATACAAAAATTAATGACAAAAAAGTTTTTACTGAACGAACGATATTGATCACTCTTTTTTGTTCTTCTAAATTCTTGCTAAAAGGCATTATTTTTTTTATCAACAGTAGTTTTTGATCATCTGTATGATTTGATTTATTTACTAGAGAAAGATAAAAACGAAACGCTTTTGAATGCTGTTCAGAATTATTGCTTGCAGCTTCAAACAAAAAAGGAATTGCATTTTTATTTCTCCACTTAGATAAAGCATCTAAAGCACTTTCTTTTTCATTTACATTATCAGTTTTTAGAGATGAAACTACTAAATTCAACGCTGCCTTATTTTTTAATATTGGCAAGATTGGTAGCAATTTTTCTTTTTTTGAAATGTTCTTAAAAGCTCCAAGAACAATAGTAGATAAATCTTCTTTTGATTGATCTAAAACAACAGTGATTGCTTTTTGTAGATGAGAAACATGTTGTTGTGCATCTGTTGTTTTTAGTAAAGTCATTAATTGTGATAAATGACTAGGTGTTGAGATTGTAGACAATGCTTTAAATACAGCTTCGTTTACTTGCTTATTATTGCTACCTAACATAGAATGAATCAATTTAAATTCTGATGTTGCTCTTTTCTCAGCCAATACATCAATAAGTACAACTTTTCCGTTGGTATTGGTTTTAGATAAATTCTTGGCAATAATCTCAATATCACTACTCGATGCTAATCTTAATAAACTTTCTTTAATCGCTAAAAACTCAGAAGGAGTTATTGCTTTTAATAAACCATCAAATAGAATTGGAAAAGCAGTCGATTTTGGTTGAAAAGCCAATGCTTTTAATCCAGAAATACGCACAGATTCATTTTTGCTTTTAATTGCAGGAGCTATAAACTGAGAAACAATTGAAGCTTCAGATCGGTTTTGTATCATGCCTACTAATTGAACCTTTCCTTTTGGAGAAGTTCGTTTAAAACTTTTAGACCATTTTGAAAGGTCATTAGAACTTAAATTTTTTGAAGCAATCTTTAAAACGGCACCTCGGTACGAGTCGTCTTTATGCTTAAATTCTTTAAATAATCTTTTTGTCAATACGTTTCCTTTCTTTTTACTTAACAATTCTAAACCAGCTATTCTAAAGTGTAATTGAGCATCAGAGGTACAGTTTTTCAAAAGAGTTTTTACAATTTCGTCATTGATTTGAATGTTGTTTTGTTGCATTCCAAAATGAATGAATGACAAAACAGCTTCTGTATCTTCTGCTTGAAAATTAACTTTCTTAGCAGCATTAAATAACGTTTGGTAAGAACTTGAATCAGCAATATTAGCCAAAGATTTTAAAACATGTCTACGTGTTTCAGTCGATTTCGAGTTACTTAAACTCTCGATTTCTGAAACAGCAGGACTGTATTTTAATTCGCCCAAAGCAGCAATATAAGCCGCTTGTTTTTGATCTTTGCTTTCTTTTAAAGCAGTTAAGATTGCTTGAGCTGCTTCTTTAGTTCTAATATTTGTAAGAACAGCTAAAGCAGGTTTGTAGAAGCCACTACCATATAAATAACTGTTTAAATGGTTAATACTAGCATTGCTTGCACAATATTGTAAGCGTTCAATTAAGAATGTTTTTACTTCTTTAGAGTTGGTTTTCTTAATAGCCGTAAGCAATACATCTTCTACAGTATTCTTGTTTGTGATATTGTTTGCTTTACCAACATACATTGCTAAACTATTAATAGTATATCGTACCTTAGAATCATCTCCAGAACCTAAAGGAACTAGCATGTCGCAAAATTTAAGAATACCGTTTTTTTTTAAACTTAAAACAGATTCCATTAATGTATTAGAGCGTTGTGTGTTTTTAGTAGGCATCTGCGCCAAGATATCAGCAACTTTTGTGCTTGTTGTTCGGTTTATTTGAGAATACCCCGAAGTCCCAATGCATAAAAAGAGTAAAAGAGCGATACTTATTTTGAATATTTTTTTCATTTTAGTTGTTTGTAGAGGTTAGTATTCCCAAGAAGTTCTTGAAGGTTGGTTAATTAATCTATTGGCTGCTTCATCATTAATGAATTCTTGTTTTATAGGATCGAAATCTAAATTTCTTCCTAGTCTTAATGCTGCAAGTCCCATATTTACAATCGTTGCAGAACGATGTCCGTTCTCTTCATTTAAGGCAAATTTTTGTCGTGTTCTAACTGAGTCAGAAAAAACGCTAATTTGCTCTTCTGGATCTGGAAGACCATCAATTAAACTTTCAATATTTGGAATGGTAGATTTAAATCCGTTAAATATTTTTCCGTCTGGACCTTCAATATATGCAGCATCTTTATCTTTATTTTCTCCATCTAAAATGATTTGACAACCATCAGCGTAGGTAAATACAATTTTTCGCCAGGTACCAATTGCATCGTAATGTTGCTGAGGAGCATCAATTTCAACTTTAATTGGACTTGTATTGTCTTTTCCTAAGAAATATTGAACAGGATCAATATAATGTTGTCCCATATCTCCTAAACCTCCGCCATCATAATCCCAATAACCTCTAAATGTAGAGTGAGTTCTATGTGAGTTATATGGTTTTTCTGGCGCAGGGCCAAGCCACATATCATAATCAAAATGAGCTGGAACATCTTGAGGTTTTAGGTTTTCTTTACCAACCCAATAAAATTTCCAATTAAACCCAGTTACTCCACTTATTGTTACTTTTAATGGCCATCCCAAAACGCCACTATCTACTACTTTCTTTAATTTTTTTACAGGAGTTTGCATTCCGTAGAAATCATCTTTAAATCGGAACCAAGTATTTAATCGGAACATTTTTCCATGAACTTTCATTGCTTCCACAACTTGCTTTCCTTCTCCAATAGTTCGTGTCATTGGCTTTTCACACCAAACATCTTTTCCTGCTTCGGCTGCCATTACAGACATAATTCCGTGCCAGTGTGGTGGTGTTGCAATATGTATAATATCTATATCTGGTCTTGCAAGAACCTCTCTAAAGTCGCGATATCCTTTTACGTCCGATCCTACTTTTTTAAGTGTATTCGATAAGTGTTTTCCATCTGCATCACAGATTGCTAGTAGTTTTGTGCCTTCGTAATTTAAGTGTGCTTGTCCCATACCTCCAACACCAATTACCGCTTTGGTAAGTTGATCACTAGGAGCTAAAAAATTAGCACCACTCATTACGTGTCTTGGAATAATTGTTATTCCTGCAGTTACTACTAATGACTTCTTAATAAAACTTCTTCTACTTTTTAATTCATTGCCCATATAATACTTCTTTAGGATTCGATTTGAGCTCAAAAATAAGAAGGAGAATGTAAAAAGAGGGGTAATAAATGGGGTAATGAAATTTTAAAATGACTATTTTTTCTTTTAATAAACAAGAGTCTTTTGTCTTTTGAAAGTACTGGTATCATTAAGAAATACTCTGTTCGAAAGTAACAGGGTAGTTTTCTTTGTATATGTTTTTATAGAGTTTTGAAAAATTATCATACAAAAGACGTGCTAAACTGAACTTTCCTTGATGGATAAGAATTTTAAGTTTTAATTCTAATGCTTTTTCATTTAAATCATCGTAAAAGTGAATAATTTCAATTGTATCTAAAAGAATTTCTGAATGTTTTTCAATAGATAAAGAATCTATATAATGGAAACATTCTTTAGTAATTTGATAACTAAATTTCTCAATATATGGATCCAGCCACCTAGCACTACTGTTTGCAAATAAGCGCCCTCTTTTTAAGAGAGATAATAAAATTGATAACTTCTCTTCTAAAAGAATTTCATTATACTCTTCGGTTAAAAACAATTCTAAATAAATATTGGATAAATTATAATCACAAAAACAGTCATCACTTATTTCAAGAAACCAATGTTTGTTTAAAAAAACTAATTTTATTTCCGAACAAGTAGAAAGTATGGCTCTTAAGTTTTGAATGTTTGTTCCCCTTGTATTTTTTGCATTCTTTGAATCCATACCAGGCCATGAAATTTCTGTCAATTTTTTAGTTGTAATTCCTTTCCCGTCTTTAGAACTGTATAAAAAAATGATTAAAAAAAGTTGTTTTAGTTTTGGTGATAATTTTTGTGCTAAGTCGATATCATTCTCATTTATGATTTGTAACGAACCAAAACAGAAAATTTGTTCTTTACAAGTTTCAGAAGGTGAAGTAACAGGTTTACGAAGTGTTTTTTTAACGACTTTTGAATTTGTTTTTTGATAATATAAGATATAAAGACTTATCAAAACTAAAAAACCTAACCCCAAAAATAAACTCAAACTGTATTTTTTATCTTCTAAATTTGGGTTATTGTATTGTGAAAAAACTTCAGAACTATTTAATTCCCTTTCCCAAATTTTAATAGAACCTAAATAACCAATAAAAAACTCCTCCCATAAATTATTGCCAATAAATAAGTTATAGTTTGTTGTAATATAATTTGATATAAGAGGTACGGTATCAGTCTTTTTTCCATTGATGTAAAAATACAATTCATTGTGTACTTCAGAATAAACAAGAGAAATATGACTCCATTTATTTAAAAGAATTGGAGAAGAAAATGAAATATAATCTTTAATACCCGCCATTGTAAAAGTCAGGTAACCTTTATGAATTTTTAACACAAAATTATCCCCTTTACCTAAAATACTATGTGCATAATTAAGTTTTGTAGGTTTTATCCAAGCAGTAATTGTAAAACTAGTTTTTAAAGCAGATCTACTTTCTATTCCTGCATCTATATAAGCTCGCTTATTAAAAAAACCTACTTTTCCGTGAACAGAATCTTCAACTATTTGAACTTGTTTAGAAATAATATCTTCATTATTATTACGAATATGATTAGAAACCTTATTTTTAAACTCAAAAGAATCTGTTAACCCAAAAACAAGGTCTAAAGGAAAACCAATAAGTTCTTTTTGATGCCCCATATTTTCATGGGTTGCATAAATAATATCCGGAGAAAAATAATAGCCCGCTTTGTAAGGAATTAAAACTGGTTTCTCCCCATAGAAGTTGAAAGGAAAACTAAAATATCCATTTGCTTTTCTATTCGAAAAATTTTTAAACGATACATTTTTAAGTAATTTTTCATTTGTTTTTACAACACCAAATATTTTTTTGGTCGAGTTTAAAAAAGAAACAACTTCACTAGTTTTTACAATTGAACTCGAATCTGCATAAATAAAATTTGGAATTTTACCTGTCCTTTCCCAAAGACGATACACAATAGTATCAGTTATATTTTTATTCCTAAGAAAATTAATACTAGCCAGTTCCTCTAATTCTTTAAAAAGTATTTCTGTGCTATCGGTAACAATTGTGTTTTGCAAATTTAAACACTCAATTTGAGATGGGTTTACTTGAAGTGCTAAAGGGTGTTTTTGTAAAAAAGAGGTTAAATTTTCTCTAGTAATAATCGTTACTTTCTTTTGATTTTTTAAAAAATATTCAATCAAAGACAAATCACTTTTAGTCAAATATTCAATTGCAAAATCTTGTTTAGATTCTAGCAATGTTTTTACAGAAGATTGGTTTAAATCAGCAACTTTAAACAAGAGTTGTGAGTGCAATCGAAAAACTTGTCTTTCTTCTTTTGAAAGCGTTTTATAAGATTGTGCAGAACTACTTGTAATGGCAAATAGGATGCAAAATAATTGAGTTAGGAAGTATAAATTTATTTTAAAAAAAAACATTAATATCGTTTAAACAAATGTACTAAAACTATTTTAACGGTTTTTTACGTTAGACAAAATCAAACACTTATTATTCTTCCATTTTCCTTTAAGTTCCTCTTGGGCAATGACTTCTCCTTTACATGTTAAAAAATCACCCTTTTTATCCTTTTTTATAATTTTAAGCTTCCCAGATTGAATAGCATTTATAATTCTATAAATTAATCCTTTTTTTGGGACTTTACTTCCTTTAGAAATCAATTTTATTCCTTGGTTATTATTATATAAATCCATTTCTGATGATATTTCATCAGGTACAACCCCGTCTTCTAATTTTCTTTTTTTATACGTTAAATAGTTTTCTTTTTCATGTGCTTTCCCTAAAGAGCGAGCTGCAGATTTACCAATTTCTTGATGTAATCTCGCCATCCAGTATGCGTGTCTAAAAGCATCTACTTGTCCGCCACTTGCATCGCCATCTAACAAATTTGTTTTACGAATTGAATCTGTTACCCTATTGGTTTCTTTAGAAATTCTTAATGACTTAAACGCCTTAAAAGGATGAAATAAAACCCAAGTTCTTTTTGGACCAGAAAGACCAAAAAAACCTTTAGAACTAGATTGAGAAAATATTTGCCCTGCAAAAAATATAAAAACAAAAAACAGTGTTTTTTTCATGTGATAAAAATACTGTTTTTTTAATACTAATTTATTTCACTTCAAATGCAGATGTAGCTTCCCCTATTTTAACGGTATATTTTCCTTTAGGTAAATAATAGAATCCATTTTTAGCTTTTTTTATCTCCGTTTCTTTATTGATTTTTTTAAAGGCTGATTTTCCTTTATCAGAAAAAGAAACATCATAAATTACTTCATTAAAACCTTTAACCGCTTTCATAGAAATTGAATTCACCTTTATAGTATCAGAAAAAATATCAATCTTTATCGTTCTACTTGAGTTCACATAAAAAGGAATGCTTATTTCGGGTGTATAACTCTCAAACCATTTACTCCAAGAACTTCCCCAATACCCGCTTTTTTGAATAGAATTGATTGCAAAAATATGAATTGATTTTTCAGCAATTTCATCAGTAAACATTTCTAAAGGACCAATATTTGCCTTGTATAAACTACGACCATGTGTACCAATAATTAAATGTTTTGCTGTTGGCTGAACCACTAAATCATGAACTGCAACTTTAGGTAAATTCTTACTAAAAGCTTGCCAAGAATCTCCTCTATTAAAAGAAACATACAAGCCATTATCTGTACCAAGATATAATACATTCTCGTTTTCTGGATCTTCTTTAATTACGTTTACTGCCGATGTCGGAATTGTATTTCCAATGTTTTGCCAAGTTTGCCCATAATCATCAGACATAAACGCATAAGGTGTAAAGTCATCAAATCTGTATCCATTTAAACTTACATAAACTCTTTCTTTTTTATGCGATGAAGCTACAACTCTAGATACCCATAAATCTTTTGGAAATGATTCTGATATTTTACCCCAAGAACCACCACCGTTTTTAGAAACATGCACAAATCCATCATCTGAACCTGTGTATAATAATCCGAATTGAAATGGACTTTCTGCAATTGAAGTTAAGGTTCCGTAAGCAACATTTCCTTTTTTTCCTCCCGTTGTTAAATCATCAGAAATAGTTGCCCAATCATCACCTTTATTTAAAGATCTGTGTAATTTATTTCCTCCTAAATATAAAATATCTTGATTATGCTTAGATAACAAAATTGGTGTTTGCCAGTTAAATCGATACGGGTTTTCGCCCAAAACATGTTTAGGTTGAATGTATTCTTGCTTTCTTGAATCTCTATCAATTCTATAGTAATTTCCAAATTGATATCCTGTATACACAATATTTGGGTTTCTATCATCAACCTGAACTTGCATCCCGTCTCCCCCCATAATTGACTCATAAGGATTTTGACCTGTTTGTTGCCAACTCTTATCTATTTTAGCCGAATTACTTGCAACCCAAACGCCATTATCCTGCAAACCGCCATACACTTTATAGTTTTTCTGATTATCTGCATACACAGAATAGAATTGCCCAACGGAAGGATTATTTAATTTAATCCAGCTTTCGCCATCATCATAAGAAAGATTTAGACCACCATCATTACCATCTAATAAATGTCCCTTTTTACTAGGATTCACCCATAAAGTTTGATGATCTGCATGTACATTTTCTTTACTGATAGATTTAAATGTTTTTCCACCATCTTTCGATTTTAAAATAGGAACCCCCATTACATAAATACCATTTTTATCCTGAAGATCTACTCTAATTTCACCAAAATAATATCCGTAAGAATAATACAAATCGTCTAAATATTCATCATGCGTTTTATTCCAAGATTTCCCACCATCAATCGTTTTAAAAACTTGTGCTCCAATAACAGGAGTATCAAACAAAAGAGAATTTGCGTTTTCTAAATATTTAGCCAAATCAATTGGTTTTACAGAACCCACTCTAACCATTTGCTTCACATTTTCTGCTCTATATTTTTCTTGAAATCCGTTATTTTTTAAATAGGAATTTAATTTTTTATCAGTAAGATTTAAAAAAACCTCCTTAGACATTGTTTTAAAATTATCTTTTGTTAATGCATTTGAAGATTTTTCTACTTTCTCGTCTTCCTTTCTTCTAAACTGATTATCTAACAAAGCATACACCGTATTTTCATCAAAAACAGCCAAACCAATCCTACCCACTCCGTTCCCTGTCGGAAAACCAGCCTTTTTAGAAATTTTCTTCCAAGACTCTCCACCATTTGTACTTTTATAAATAGCTGAATTTTCTCCATTTCCATTAAAATTCCAAGCCTTACGTTCTCTTTCCCAGGAAGCTGCATATAAAACATTGAAATTATTTGGTGCTGATTGAATATCAATTATACCTGTATCTTTATTAATGTATAATGTTTTTTTCCAAGTTTTCCCTCCGTCAAGCGTCTTAAAAACTCCTCTTTGTTCATTTGATGAATACAAATGACCAATTACACCAATAACAACTTCGTCTGTATTATTTGGGTTGATGAGAATTCTACTAACATGATGAGAATCTAACAAGCCAACATTGTTCCATGTTTTACCTTTATCCGTAGATTTTAAAATTCCAATTCCTGCATAAGAAGAACGAGATGAATTTTTTTCTCCTGTACCTACC
>JQIA01000826.1_pt1 | contig 16371 bp, 16 predicted proteins | sample 811431 | NCBI WGS metagenome assembly JQIA01 (sample SAMN02998118, study PRJNA258478) | marine sediment metagenome | biome: marine; feature: seafloor; material: sediment; isolation source: oil-polluted sediment collected from 3 locations (0.5 km, 0.7 km and 0.9 km)... | place: USA: Gulf of Mexico ... | reverse complement strand
AATTAATAAACATTATAAACAAAGGTGTAATTAAAATGATTTTCATCTCTTTCTATTGCTCCTTCTTATTTTAAGAAATATGCTTTATTTATTATTAGTTTTTATGTTTTGTCTTTTTCATATTTCATTTATTTAAGAATATATATTGCAGATATGAGTATTTATTTACAACAAGAGAAAGAGATGAAAATCATTTTAATTACACCTTTGTTTATAATGTTTATTAATTGGTTTTATCAACAATGGAAATGGTTAAAAACAGTTGAATCAAAAAAAACAAAAGCTGAATTGGCGCTACTGAAAAGCCAGATTAATCCACATTTCTTTTTTAATACTTTAAATAATTTATACGGCTTAACTGTTGAGAAATCTGATGATGCACCCACTGTTGTTTTGATGTTATCTGATATGATGCGGTATACGATTTACATGGGAAAAGAGGATTTTGTTCCTTTAAAAGATGAAGTAGAGTATTTAATGAATTATATTGAATTACATAAAATTAGATATCATAAAACTGTTGATATTACTTTTAAGCATTCAAATGAATTTGATACTCAAATAGCACCTTTATTGTTTATTATTCCTTTAGAAAATGCTTTTAAGCATGGTGTAGAGCGTTTGACAGAAGATGCTTATATTCATATGAATTTGACGATGAAAGATGAGATTATTTATTTTGACATTACAAATAATTTTGGAACATTAAAAAGCAATAAAAATGTAGGTATTGGGTTAGATAATTTAAAGCAACGTTTAAAACTTTTATATCCAAACAAACATAAAGTTCAAATTGAAGTAAAAGAGGATACTTATAAGTTATCACTAAAAATAGAAACAGAATGATACATTATTTAATCATAGATGACGAGCCAATTGCACATCGTATTATTGAAAAATATTGTGAAAATTTACCTCATTTACAAAAAAAAGGTAACAGTTACAATGCTTTTGAAGCTATGCAACTTTTGAATATGAATAATATAGACTTAATATTTTTAGATATTAATATGCCCAGATTATCAGGGTTCGATTTTTTGAAAACGTTGCCTAATCCACCAAAAATTATTGTTACTACTGCATACAAAGAATTTGCATTAGAAGGGTATGAACTTAATATTTCTGATTATTTATTAAAACCATTTAGTTTTGAACGCTTTCTAAGAGCAATTAACAAAACAATAATTACAACGGATAAAAAGACTATAAAAACAATATTGCCCTTATCAGAAGCGGACTCAACTGCTACTAGCTTTTTCTTAAAGGGAGATAAAAAACAATATCAAGTACATTTTGAAGAACTCTTATTTATAGAAGCTTATGGGCATTATAGCAAAGTGTATTTAAAAAATGAAATGATTATAAGTAATCAGAAAATATCAACCTTTGAGCATCTACTTCCAGAAAAAGATTTTATAAGAACTCATAAATCCTTTATTATTTCTAAAATAAAAATTCAACATATTGAAGGCAACAGAATATTTATTGATACCTATAAAATTCCTATAGGACAAACTTATAAAGGTAATATCAGTAAAATTTTTAAACCATAATTATTATGCCTAAAAAACTTCATCTTTACTAACCTTTAATATTTTTAAAGATTTATAAATTAGTTATTTATGTTTGATGTTTTCAGAAGAATATAACCCTGTTAAGTCTAGTGTTTAAATGTCTATAAAAAAGAATCTCAGGTTGTTCTTTCATGAGGCTAAACGATAATTGTAGTATTCAAAAACCAAAATTTAATACTAAGAGTAAAAAAAAACTAGCACTTAATATATTTAAGTGCTAGCTTTTTAAAAAGACTTTATAATTTTCAGTAAATTTAATCCATTACCGTTACTAATTCATTCATTGGTTTTCTAACTTTTACTAAACTCGCTAACCAATCTTTATCTAAATCCTTATATCCTAAAGGTAATAATAAAGTACTACGTAATCCTTTCTCACGTAAACCTAAAATTTTGTCTAAAGCAGCAGGATCAAAACCTTCCATAGGTGTATTATCTACGCCTTCATATGCAGCCTGAGTAATCGCAGCCATAAATGCAATATAAGTTTGTCTTGCAGCATGTTCAAAATTGGTATCTGCATCGCGTTGCGGATACGATGATAACAACATTTTACGATAGTCTTCCCATCCTTCGTTTTTAAAACCTCTAACCTCGTTGGTTAAATCAAACATATGGTTGATGCGGTCTTCTGTGTAATTATCCCAAGCAGCAAACACTAGTAAATGAGAGCAATCTGTTACTTGTTCTTGATTCCAAGCAATTTCTTTGATGCTTGCTTTAATTTTATCATTTGTCACTACAAGAACTTCAAAAGGTTGTAATCCGCTAGATGTTGGCGCCAATCTAATTGCTTCTAAAATGGTATCTATTTTTTCTTGAGGTACTACTTTACCATTCATGGCTTTTGTAGCGTAACGTTCGTTTAATTTATTTATAAAACTCATTGTATATTTTTTAATTGAAGACAAAGATAACCGCAATCAACAATTTGAAAATTGATCTATGATAAGAAATTAATATTTAATCGCTGGGCGATAGCCTAGGATTAAATTACCCAATGCTGCATCGGAAAATAAAAAAAGATATTAATTTTTTAGATTACTTTGTATGCTTTTATCGAGGAACTTTAATACGTTCTTTTCGAATTCTACTTAAACTCTCTGGAGTGATGCCTAAAAAGGAAGCGATTTGATAATTTGGTAATACCTTTTCAAATGCTGCATAATTTTCTACAAATTGATTGTATTTTTCGGATGCTGTAAGCGTTAATAAACCAAGAATTCTCTTTTGAAGTGCTGCAACCCTATTTTGAAAGTTTTTACGCTGAAAGACCTCAAATTGCGGGAATTCTGCATAGAGTTTTTCAATTTCAGCATTCTGAATCACCAAAATTTTAGAATGGGTTACACTTTCTATGGAAACTATAGATGTATTATCTGTATACAATGTAATATAATCACTAATCCACCAGTTTTTAATAGCGAATTGTATGGTGTGTTCTTTTCCGTTTTCAGTGGTATAAAAAGAACGTAAACAACCGCTTGCAACAAAAATATGTTCTTTTTTTAGTGAATTGTTAGAAAGAATAATTTCTCCTTTTACAGCTTTTTTTTCTACAATTATTTCTTTTAGTCTATTTTCAATTTCGTCCGATAATGGAATGTTTTTCCTGAAATAATCTAAAAGTTCGTTCATGATATTTAAGATATTATATTTTTGAAATAAGGATTAGAAAAGTATAAATAACTAGATTTTTAATATTCTTAAACTTGATCGAATTCTAAATATTATTGAGTCTAAAGCTATGATTTTTTTTAGTTATTTATTATTTATAAAAATATAAGAGACTATAATTTTGGTAAATCTATACCCACACGATATCCATGACCAAAAGAATTATTAGCTATTCTTTGGGCGTGATTCTCCTTCAAACTGCAAACAAAAGTACTATTGTAAACTTTTCCTGAATAGTTAATTGATTTATTCTCTGAATCATTTATTTGATTATTTACATAAGAAGTGAACGGCTTGCATTCCCATTCAATTGCCTCTGCTTTACGCCCATTAGTAATAAAAGAATAATAATTCTGCTCTGCTTTTTGTAATGCAGTCTTTAATTTAGGCTTAATTTTAGTTTTAATAAAGTAAAATTCGTTATTAATCTTAGCAGGATTAAAGCAATCACAATGAGGAGTTATGCATAAAAAATAATCATCATCACATTTGTATACATCACCAAAACCTAATTTATAACTAGTTTTGTTATCTAGAATAACACAAGAAACCATTGATGCGTATTTTAACATGGACTCGTTTAATGCATCTCCTTGTTTTGGTTTATGTTCTTTAATCTTCTCTTCAATTAAACTAAAAGAATCCAAAGTAAGGTTTAAGTTTTTCTGCAGTAACTCATGAATCCAAGAATTTATAACAAAATTTTTAAATGAATTATTCAAAAAAACTTGTTTTGAATTACCATCAATAACTTTTTCTTCAAAATACTTTGTAGCATGATGCAGAAAGGCACTTTCATCAATAGTATTAAAGTCTGTTCCTATTTTAGAAAAGTCCTCCCTGAATCGATCTTTAAGTTCAAGACTTATTAAATTAATTATACTATGGGGGTTATTACTAATACTTTTACTAAATACATTAAATAATTCCTCTACCTTCACTCCTTGCCCTTGCGAATTCTCTTTATTTAAAATTAGGACTGAAATACCATTAATAGAATAACATAATTGATCAATATTAACTCTTATATTCTTATATTCTATAGATTTATTTTCTCTGTCTTGAGATAAGCATACATGGCTTAATAATAAGAAGATATCTTCATTAGATTCTAAACTAATAGCTAATGGTTTTATTACTGAATTAATACATCTAATTAATATCTTTTCGTTTAGTACAGAAGAGTCTATCTCTAAAAATTTAAAGAATGAAGGAAGTATAAGTGTTTTTTGAATTAGATCTCTTTTATTTGGAAAATTTATGTATTCCAAAAAATATTTATTAATTTCTGTTCTTTCTAGTAGTTCTTCAATATCTTCTGATTCTGGATACTTCTCCTTTAATTTCTCCGTTAAATAAGAAGTCAACAGTTCAAAATCCTCCTTATTATATTGATTGAATTTTTTCAATAATTGAAAAGATACTTCAGATAGATCAGGATTATTTGTATAAACAACTACAAAAGGAAGAATTTTATTTTTAAATACATTTTCTAATATAGTTAAAGTACTATTGAATTTAGTCATATTTGGATCATCAACAGTGGTTAGCTCCCAATCCTGAATTAATAAATCTTTATTATGTAATAAGTATTTATGATTTTCCCAATCTTCATTAGTTCTGAACTGATAGACATCTAAATCACAATGCCCATTTTTCCGAAAAGAATAAAAAAGATTTTTTGGATCTTCTGTATTTAATCCAGTTGTATCATGAGAATACGGTGCTGCATATGAATCATCTATACAAATTGCACTTCTGATTGCATTCTTAATAATTTCTTTTGCAATATCCTTTTTCTCTTCTTCACCTGTGTCTACTGTAGCAATCGTATCCATAGAATTTTATCAATTTTTATTTATCTTTTTTTATCACAAAACAAGCTCCTCCTAACTTATTATAATCTTTATCATTAGTTGAATAGATATCATATCCAACTGAATTAAGGTTTTTCTTTGCTAGATATAAGCCAATTCCTCTACCATCTCTCTTTCTTGTGTAGAAAAGTGTGAAAATATCATCTAATTGAGAGTCATCAATTCGTTCTCCAGAATTCATAATTCGGATCTCATCATTAATTAGTTCTATTACTATTTTTCTATCTGATGAAGGTATCAACCAATAATTTGCATTATTTATAATATTTAAAAACACAGGCTTAATGATAGAATCAAAAGAGAAAAATTCATATTTCTTAAAAGCATCATTTACCTTAAAATCAATATGATATCTTTTAAATTCATTTTCAAAAAAGTCCTTGATGTATTTTTCTAATTGATAACCCGAAATAACTTCTCTGGTTCTTCTACTCGTTCTATATAATGGTTTAAGTAATTTATAGTTTCCTTCAAGGTGTTGGAATGCATTTTTTAACTGTTTAAAGCTAAACTCAATACCTTTATTTTTTTGTGAATAGATATCGATTTCTTTAACAGCATCATTCATTTGTGAATACATTACATTAAATTGATGATCGATGATTTCAATAGCCATACCTAACTGAGCTAATTCTTCATAATCACTTAATTTATTCTGTAAATTTTCACTTTGTTCTTGATACCAACCTCTTAAGAAATCATCATCAACATCTATCTGTAGATTTGATACGTGATTCACGAAACCACCAAAAGAATCTTCAATAACTTTTTTATGCTCCTCTATTAACTGATTAAGTCCAATAATTTTATTCGAAATATCTTCTTTAGAATCTTGCTTCGACAATTTAAAAGTTTCAGAATTTACAATAAATGAATTTATTTGAGTTTCTTTCTCTTGATCTAATAAATCATGAACTCGTTTAAAGGAATCATTTGATATGGTTTGAAAGCTTGAAAATTGTCTTTTAATGTATTTGCTATGTGATCTAAAATTATCGTTAAACTCTAGTTTCAAATTTTCAATATTAATTCTTTCTCTTGTTTTATCAACTACAGCTGCACAATTCTGAATTCTAGCATCAGCCGAATAATACTGCTTTTGATAAGCATCATACTCTTGATTTTGACGATTTGTAGTTTTTATACCTTTCGGTTTTTGAACTTTAATATTTCTTAACTCTCCTTTTCTATAATCAAGTTTTTCTAAAAGGTGGTTGTAATTATTATAGTTGATCTCAATTTGATTTACCTCAATATTTAAATCGTTCTCCAAGATTTCAATTTCTTTACTTAAAGATTCTATTAATAATTTATTTATTTTAAGGTTTTCTAAAAAAGCTTTTTTTGTTTTGTTGTTTTTTCTCTTAGCCGCTTCTAGTTGTTTGTAATGCTTCACTTGAATATCATCTAATTGATTTTCTCTAAAAGTATCAAACTTACCATCCTTATCATAACGCATATAACGTTTTCCTATATCTATAAAAAATTCGATTAAATCGTCTTTAAACTCACGATAAGCTTTGTTTTGTATAAACCCTTCTCTACCAGCCTTATCTTTTAATCTATGATTTATTTCACGTGATAAATCAATATATCCTATAAAACGTCTATGACTAAAGAAATATGTACCTGCACTTAATGTTCTTCTTTTTTCAAACTCTAAGAAATCTACTTCAGTTCTACCATAGGGCAAAACTCTAAAATCATCCCTATAAATATATAATCCACCAAAAAGATCTAACTTTTTATTAATTCCTCTATATTCTTCTTCATTTAAAGTTGTGCTTTTGGGCTCTCCTTCAATTGCTCCCCATTCAATACTAAATGCTCCATAACTAGTCTGCCCTGGTGGTCTATTAGGTTTAAATGTGTATTTCTCTCTTTTATCAAAAATTTTAATTTCTCCAGAGAAAAAACCATTTTCATCAAAATCTCCTTTTAGCCAGTGATCTGAATTCCGCATCTCTTCTTGAGTGAAAAAATCATCGATTATATCATATTTACCAGCGGCATCATAAATAAGGAAGTTTGTTTCAAAATCCTTACGGTTACTTTTAAAATCATTGTGTAATCCACTTAATGATGTTCTTAAATAAACCAAGGATTTGTCTTGTTTAAGAGCAATTCGATCCTTATCTGTTAATTCTAATAATTGTTCATGTGGTGTAAAAACTAAAAAAGTAGTTCCATGAAATTCATTTGTATTAAAGGATGAAATTACTTCATCATTTATAAATTGAGGAATACTAAAAGTCTCCCAATCATTCACAATTTTATTTCGGTAATCTAATTGTTCTTTCCATTTATCTTTTTTAAAATTACTTAGAAATTCAACCTTTGCATTATTAATGTTTTTATTAAAAGAATCAATACTATCAAATGAAAAAAGTGGAATATTTAGATCTTCTAGGAAAAATTCATAATTGTCTAAGACTCTCCAGTCCATTAAAAAAGCATTAGCCTTTTCTCCTTTTTTCTTAGAGAGCATTAACATTTGAGACCCTAAGTAGGAAACAGAAAGTCGACCTATTCCTTTTTCTCCCATTGGGATTCGCTTTTTAAGGCCAAACTCAGAATTAAGTTTTTCTTTACGGGCTTTTGAATCTGTACCCAATACAAACCATTTGTTGAGAATATCAGCTTCTGACATTCCAAAACCATCGTCAGAAAGAGAAAATATAGGTGTACTATTATCTTTATAGGAATCTAAAAAAAGTTTACACTCTAACTTTTTCGCATAAGCATCATAGCCATTTTTCCATAGCTCACTTATCGCAGTGGGTAAATCGGCAATTTGACCTTTACCCAATAATTCAATTGCTCTAGCTTTCGCTCTAAAATTAGCCATTAAAATGATTTTTAATTATTGCTTGTCCTACTCTTTTTGCATACTCAGGCGGAACAGCGTTTCCAATAAGCCTTGCAATGCTTCCCGTGCTAGTCCCTATAAATTTATAATCTTTAGGAAAAGACTGTAATGTAGCTCCTTCTCTTAAAGATATTGCTCTATCCTCATCTGGATGTGCAAATCTACCATTAGAAATACTGAAAAATTTTGTAGTAATTGTTGGTGATGGTCTATCCCACCACATTCTACCATAAACATCTTTGAATCCATCAATTTTACCTCTATGACAAGGAGGCGCAAGGTTTTCATCATTTACATAGGCTAATCTAGTTCCACCATCTTTTGGAGTTATGGCTAATCTATCTAAATTTATTTGTTTTAAACCAGCAACTGTATGCATAAAGTTAGTAACATCTTTATAACCAGGACTTACAGTAGGAAAACCATTATTTATTCCAATAACATCTCTTACTGTTTTTTTTCGCCCTTTTGCAGGAATTGGACTTAATTTAATATCTGTAATTCTATTTGCTATTAAGGTAAATCTTTTTCTATGTTGTGGTACACCATATTCACTAACCTCATGTACATTAAAATGAACTTTATATTTATGTTTTTTTAACCATTTAATAAAATCTTCTAATCCGCTTTCTTTTTTTTTCCGAAAAACACCTGGTACATTTTCAACAACGACATAGCCTGGATTGAAATACTCAACAAATCTTCTAAATTCTTTTAATAAGTCCTTAGATTTTTTAGATTTTTCTTTGGTGGTATTTATAATACTCCAAAATTGACAAGGACTACAACCGATAAGTAATAATTCGTCATCATTACGTTTTAATTTTAGAGTTTTTTCTAATTCTTCTTCTTTTAATTCAGAAACGTCTGCTTTTATAAATTTTGCTTTTTTGATATTAGCTTCATAGGTAGCTCTACAGTTTTCTTCATAATCAATTCCTGCTAAAACCTGAATACCAGACTTTTGCATACCATAACTCATTCCACCACCGCCACAAAAGAAATCTACAGCTTTAATTTTTGTTTTATTTTTTACTTTCAAACTAAGTTATAATTTTAACTAGGTAAAGTAAATAAAATTTAAGTGTTAAACAAAGAATTATTTAGATTATTCTATTTCACATAAATTTCACTTTTTTCTTATAAACACTAATTGCTTTAGCGTTTATGAATAAAATTTGTTTGTAAAAATCAGTATTTAAAACAACCAATTATTTAAGAGCAATTAATACTAATGAAATCCCACTATGTGGATGCAAAATTGAAACTTTATCAAATTGTAAACAATTAATGAGTTTACATATGATTTTTAATTCGAAAGATTCACCCTTTTTAAAATCTAGGCTATTATAATGTTTAGCTTTAGATGAAGTAGTTAAAAATGCTGTATATAAAAAGGAACGTCCATAATATGGTTCTAATCCAATTCTTTTTTACCAATGAAATCAATACTTTTTCATCAACGATTCCCTTTGAAATATTAAAATGTATCGGTACAAATTGTAAAAAAGTAGACGCCCAAATAAGAAGTATTGTTACAAAACTGATAACTGTATAAAGGCTTGTTACTGTAATCAACTGATAAAAAGAAATAAAAAGTTGACTCAGCATGAGAGGTATCACAATAAAAGAAAAACGAGAAGTATACATTTTATGCCAAATTACTAGCCCTTTAGTATCGTAATATAGAAAACTAGGATATACAATAAGTTGTATCATCCAAATTAATACAAGTAGCCCAAAATTTAATAATATCTCGATAAAAATTATATAATTCATCATTTTTAAAGTTGAATTTTTAGATTAAAAAGTAGCATCTTAAAACCTTAAGACTTTAAAATGCTACTTTTTAAATTCTATATTTTGAAAGATACAATACCACAATCCATTTCAAAAATTTGTCCAGAAAAAGAAGCTGCTTTATCAGACAATAAAAACTCAGCAGTTGCCGCTACTTCTTTCGTATTTAAGAACCTTTTTAATGGGTGACGTTCTGTTATTTTCTCTACCATTTTTTCGTTGCGTAATAACTTAGAGGCAAGTTCTGTATCTGTTATCGTTGGCGCAATTGCGTTCACTCTAATTGTGGGTGCAAACTCTGCTCCTAACGATTTTACCAATCCTTCTACTCCAGATTTTGAGGTTGCCACACTTGCATGAAATGGCATTCCTAATTTAGAAGCCACGGTACTAAATAATAATATTGAAGGATTTACACCTCTTTTTAATTGAGGTAAATACTTTTGAATTGCCTTCACGGCTCCTAAAACATTAATCTCAAAATCCGCTCTGAAATCATCTAAACTTAATCTAGACAACGGTTTTAGGTTGATGCTTCCTGGGCAATACACAAGACCATCAACGCTAGCGATATCTGGTAATTCGTCCGTAAGAATATCACAATCATAATGTGTTAAATTAGGATGTTGAATTTTTGGTGGAGTTCTACTAATATTAATTATATTATGATTTTTGATTAAAGTAGTAACGATTGCGCTACCAATTCCTTTACTTCCCCCTATTATTAATATCGTCTTCATTCTTATTATTTATATAATTAATACAATGAGAATGATAAATAAATGTCATTCTCTTCCAAATGTACAAATTTTGTTTATCTTTATAGTTGTTTTGTTAAACAAAAATAAATATGAACAAGCAAGATTATAAAATACACATTATTGGCGCTGGCGTAAGTGGTTTAATTGCCGCTACTGTTCTTGAGCAAAACGGATTTTCCCCAACAATTATAGAAGCTACTGAGCGAGTTGGTGGTAGAGTAAAAACAGATATAATAGATGGTTATCAATTAGATCACGGTTTTCAAGTATTATTAACAGCATATCCTGCAGCTCAAAAATATCTAGATTTTGAATCTTTAGATTTACAAAAGTTCTTGCCTGGGGCTGCTATTTTTAAAAACGGAGAGCAAAAGATTATTGGAGATCCTTTAAGAGATAAAACACTATTTTTTCCTACACTCTTTTCTGGAATAGGTACTTTTTCTGATAAGCTTAAAATATTTAAACTTAATTATAGATTAAGAAAAAAAACGCTGTCGAATATATTTGCTGATAACGAGCAAACTACACTGAGTTATTTAAGAGGTTTAGGTTTTTCTTCTAATATGATACATGACTTTTTTACACCATTCTTTAGTGGTATTTTTCTTGAGCATAAATTAGAGACGTCTAGTAGAATGTTTGAATTTATTTATAAAATGTTTGGAGAAGGTTTTGCTGCTTTGCCAAAAGCTGGAATTGAAGCTATCCCTAAACAACTAAAGGACAACCTTAAGAACACTGCCTTTAAGTTTAATACAAAAGTAATGTTCGTAAAAGATAAAGAAATAACACTTTCCAATGATGATACCTTAGAAAGTCACTTTACGGTTGTTGCAACAGAAGCTTCTAACTTAATTCAAAATATAGAAAAGAAGCCAACAGCATGGAGATCTTGCGACACCTTATATTTTGAAACGAAAAGCAGGGTTATTAGAAAACCTTTAATTGGTCTTATCCCTAAAAAAGGAGCATTAATAAATAATATTTTTTTCCATACAAGTCTAAAGACTAGTACTAAAACAAATAAGGAACTGCTTTCTGTTACGGTTGTTAATAATCAAAATTTATCAAATAAAGTATTGATTGAGCGCGTAAAAAGTGAATTGAAAGAGCACTGTACTATTAATTCATGTAAATTTATAAAGCAATATAAAATACCAATGGCCTTGCCAAAGGTGAACGAGTACCTTTATGAAATGTCCCCTAATGAAACGCGTGTAGGAAATAATATATTTCTGTCTGGAGATACACAGTTAAATGGTTCGTTAAACGCGGCAATGATATCAGGTGAAAAAGCTGCTCTTGCCATTATAAAAACTATAAATTCATCAAAAAAACTGATGACAACATAAATTAATTTGTGTAGAAATAATATTCCCCCAATTTACTTTTACTCCTTTTTTGATTGTATTAAACTTTGTATTGTGTTACAAATTCATCGTTTATATCTTTATAACTATTTGTGCAATAAATATGATCTATCGTTTCTTTTAATTCTTCAAAACCATAATTAAATTGAGCGTGTGTTACATATAAATAAACTTTAGATGCTCCTTGTTCTTTTAAAGCTGCTGCTAATAGTTTAAAGGTTCTTCCGCCATCGGCTAAATCATCAACAATTAAACATTCTTTCTCGTTTACATCGCCCTGAATACTAATGATTGGTACACCTTCTACTCTTACTTTATTTGAAGGCACTAAATCTGCATGTAGTTTTTCTGCTATTTTATGTGTGTTTTTATAAGCACCTGCATCGGGGCTCACTAACACAGGATTCCCAATTGATTTAAACGCTTTTTCTACAAAATTAAAAGGAGAAATTTCTTCAGAATTTTCAATTAATGCTAATGAGATTCCACTATGTGGATGTAAAATTGATACTTTATCAAACTGCATACTATTAATGAATTTACAGATGACTTTTAAATCGAAAGATTCACCTTTATTAAAACGTCTGTCTGATCGCTGCCCAATTAAACAATAGATAGTTAGTTTTGCAACGGCAGTTTTATTCGTTGCGTTTTCAGCATCCCAAGCTTCTTTTATGGAAGCTGCTTTAAACAGTTCTTCATAACTATTGCCTCTTATTTTAAGATGTATATCTCCGCCTTTTATAATTTTAGCAGCTACTTGTCCGTCTTTAAATTTCTTTATTTCGTATTTCATCTGTGCTAATTTTTAAAGATTCTTGTTAATTTCAGCTCGTATTTCTTCTAAACTTATCGGATTACTAAAAGTCCCGTTTTTATAGATTTCTTTTAACTCTCCTTGTGCTTCTTCTTCATTTGTTACTTGATCCATCAATATATATTCGTCTTCCGCCAAGGCAACTTTTATCAACCCTTTTGCTGATTTTTTAACACCATCATCTGTAATAGGATCTTTAAAAATTTCTCTTTGTTCTCCGTTTACAGTAACAGAAGTTGCTTTCATTGCAAATCCAAATGTATCTCTGGTGTTATATTGATAGGTAAATGAACCAATACCTAAAACTACATTGGTACTTGCAAAACCTTTATCGCTTAAACGCTGACAAATATTTTCTGCTCTTTCTGTAGTGATGCTATCTCCATAAATAGTACCTATATGCGAATCTAAAACTTTAAAACCTTGCTCGTTAATAGTTCCTCCAAAAATATCCCAAAGAATTTCTACAACACCTTTATCTTTAGGAGCGTTTCCACCAAGATCTCTTGATTCTCCACAAATAATAGCAACAGGATCTCCACTATCTGGGCGAATCACTAATTTACCATCTCTAGAAAGTACTTCCTCTTTTAGTCTTGGTAAATAGTCGGTTAGTACTTTCCATAAATCCCAAGTATCACTTACAACAGATAAAATACCTGTAGGATAGGTTTTCATTAATTGATTAAAGGTACCAATTTCATCATCTTTAGTTCCTGCACACATTACAGAATGTTCGGTTGCATTTACAGAACCAACTACAAAACCTTTTGCATTGTAATAGCTACGTAAACTACTCAAAACAGGTAATGAATCTGAACCTAAAAAGACAGCTGCATGCCCCATTCCAGAAGAAATTGCACTTTGCAAACCGCCCATTCCTCGCATAGAAAAATCATGTCCTTGAAAATCTATAAATGCTTGGTTTTCCGTATCTGTTTGTTGTGCCCATTTTTTAAAGATTCTTTTATATCGCAATGCAATAGAAGCAGATGTCATTGGTTGCCATAACATGGTCGATAAAATAGTTTCTAAAAAATTAGTAATCCAATAGAATTTTTTGTCTGTATTTACCACGGTTAACATGGGCACTCTTATAGGGACTTCTACTCCTTCTGGTAATGATTTTACTTTTATAGGTAAATATTGTAAATCGTGTAATTCTTCAAAATGCGTTACATCATAATCTGTACCTAAATACAAAGACAATTCTTCTTTTAATTCTTGACACATTTTGTCTTTTGGCTTAGAAAAGAAGTTATCCTGAAAATAAGTATGCAACCATTTTAAAACATATTGTTGTCCGAATGAAACTACTTTATCACAACCTTTGGGTGCGTATGTATTACTTCTTGGAGTCCAATTAGAATAAACGGTTTCTGTTCCTTTTGGATATTGTTGATGATGTCCAGTTTTGTATCCGTCTGTTAGTAGTAATGCGTTCATAGCTTCATGTATTTGCGTAATTATGACACAAATATATAATAGAACTAAATATCAACCTAATTTATATTGCGTTATTTTTACGCAAACTAATTATTCAGCTGATATTAAGGTATTTATATTTCAAAAATAATTCTTTCATCCTTTAGTAGAAAATATCTTTTTTGATTGAATTGGAATAAATTAGCAGGCCTACCAGAACCTTTTGATACTTTTTCATCTAACTCATCGAGTATATTTAGGCCAATTATTTTCTTTCTAAAATTACGTCTGTCAACAGGTCTTCCTAACAATGTAGTGTATAATTTTTCTAAATCAGAAAAAGGAAACTTTTGATCTAACAACTCAAAACCAATAGGTTCATAGGTGATTTTACCTTTCAACCTTTTGATTGCTGTTTCCAAAATGGTTTTATGATCGAAAGAGATTTCTGGGAGTTCATTCATATGAAACCATTGCACATCTGCAGCATCTGTAGAAGCTTCAATTTTAAAAGCATTGGGTCTTACCAATCCAAAATAAGCAACCGACACTACTCTACCCCTCGGATCTCTATTTGTTTCACCAAAAGTATAGAGTTGTTCTAAATAATTAATCTGTACTCCTGTTTCTTCTTGCAATTCTCTTTGTACAGCTTCCTCTAAAGATTCTTCGTTTTTTACAAACCCGCCAGGAATTGCCCATTTACCTTTAAAGGGCTCGTATTTACGTTTGATTAAAAGAATAGAAATATTGCCTTCTTCGTAACCGAATACAACAGCGTCTACAGTTAGTTTAATGGATTGTATGCTCATTATGTGTATTATATACACAAATATAGGAATAATAAAGATATCAGTAATTTAAAAACATTCCCATAAGATGAAATTAAATAATATGTGTTTACATTTTGGGCTATGTTTAATGAGGTTTATCAAACTTCTTTCAACATTTTTATTAAAAGTAAATTGATAATTATATATTTTTGTTTAATGATTTAATATAATTGTTAAACATTTTGTATCTTTATAAAATAATTATTGAAAGATATTACAAATTAACACATAGATATGTTCGGAATATTTAAGAAAAAATCAGAAAAAGAAAAACTTCAAATGCAGTATGAAAAGCTCCTAAAAGAGTCATATACCCTTTCTTCATCTAATAGAAAATTGAGCGATCAAAAAGTTTTTGAAGCAGAAGAGGTTATGAATCGGCTAGAAAAGTTGAATTAATACACTTTATAGAAAATGGTAGTAGATAAAAAACCAGATAATGTAGTTTTTAATTATGAAACTCAAAAATATGATGCTGCACTAAGACCTTATGGTACCTCTGTTGGTGCTCCGGTAATTACAACAACCGATACAATTGCTTGGAAAAACCGGAGTATTAATAAAGTAAATCATAAAATACAAACGAGATATTTAGAGTTAAAAGCAGAGTACGACGATATGATTTTAGAGTTTGAAAATAACAGACTCATTTTTGAAGCAAAATTTACTTTTGAGCCTATTATTGGTAAAGTTTATCATTTATACAAAAGAAAGAATACTGAAACTTTTCTTTCTATCATATCTCCTGAAGAATGCAATTTTGATTCGTTAGGTAGTTTTTATTTAAATGCTGATCAAATCTGGAGGAAACTATAGCTATGTTAGAGATAAAAAAATTTACAGAAAGAGATTTAGATCGTATTATAGAAATGGCGTGGGAAGATAGAACTCCTTTTGAAGCCATTCTATTTCAGTTTGGATTACCAGAAAAAGAAGTCATTAAAATGATGCGTGGTACACTTAAAGAATCAAGTTTTAAGCGTTGGAGAAAGAGAGTTAATAGTGGCGTGAGTCAAAAACATTTAATGAAAAGAAATTCAGACATTACTCGTTTTAGATGTTCTCGCCAAAAAGCAATTTCTGGAAATAAAATAAGCAAACGTTAAAATGGATGATGTACACTAAAGAAGATATAGAACTACTTGACCGTGTTACAAGGTTGAAAATTATAAATTCGGTTACTGGAATAAAACCAGCAAACCTTATTGGTACCATTGATGATAAAGGAAACACCAATTTGGCTATTTTTAGTTCCGTAGTACATTTAGGTAGTAATCCAGCCCTTTTAGGTTTTATTTCTAGACCTCAAACGGCAGAAGTTGGTCATACAATACGAAATATTATTCAAAGTGGATGTTATACAAT
>JQIA01000824.1_pt1 | contig 16388 bp, 8 predicted proteins | sample 811431 | NCBI WGS metagenome assembly JQIA01 (sample SAMN02998118, study PRJNA258478) | marine sediment metagenome | biome: marine; feature: seafloor; material: sediment; isolation source: oil-polluted sediment collected from 3 locations (0.5 km, 0.7 km and 0.9 km)... | place: USA: Gulf of Mexico ... | reverse complement strand
GAAGACGTTATTTCAATAGGATTTGTTTTTTTTGGTTTCACATTTACTAAAAATTCACCTTTAGGGAAAAATACAATTCCACCTTTATTCTTTTCTGCAGCATTAATTGCAGCTTGTATTGCTTCTTGGTCTGAAATGGTATCATTAGCGATTGCACCAAAATCTGTAACCTTAAAAACTTTTAAATGATTATTTTTTTTAGGAACTCCAATTTCACCCAATTTATAACCTGCATATGAGTAATCGAAAAGTGTTGGTATTTCAGGGTTTGAGATTTCTCCTTTAAATTTTTTCCAAATAAGTGCTTCTTGCTGTCCGAATGTGGAAGAAATAACAAAGCAAAATAACCAGAACAATCGATTGAACACTTGTGTTTTTAACATTTTTATAATTTATTTAAACTTCTTAATTACTTTCTTTTGTATTTTAAAATATTAAAATAGGGGTGGGTAGTACAACACTACGTTTTATGTATCATTTTCTTTAGTTATTGCCTAAGTTAGTTTAAAATGTGTTGCATCTCTTACTAAACCCTTCTAAATTTCAACAACTTGTATTATTAGTGTATTTACATACAGAAAAGAGAAAACTTCTATCTTTAAAAGCTTTAAAAATTCATTAATCTTGTTTTAAAGGAATTACCATATTCCAAGATTTTGTAGCATTCTCAAAACCACCAGGACCATCCATCACTGCAAAAAATAAATGCGTTGCTTTTCCGTTTTCAAATAAAATAAAAGGACGTTCCATTTGCCCTAATTTTTGAACGATTCCATCATCCCAAATAATATTTTTAGTATAAGCCAAAGGATCTTTTTCTACATTCCATTTAATACCATCTTTTGAGTAAGCCAATATTCCCACACCACCCTTTACCTTTGAAATGGCTCCAACATGATCTTTTGCCATCATCTTATAACCTTCTTCATCTTTCCAAATAAATGGATCTTCAACAATCCCAAAATTCGTTTTACTAAAAAGAGGGCTATTTGTAATTATATCATAAGTTCCATTATAATGTTTCGCTTTTGCCAAACCAATATTCATATGTCCATGATAAGGGAACTCTGACTTATAAGCCCTAGATTTAAACATCATCGTGACCGAACCTTTTTTATCTATAATTGGAGACGGATTAGAAGTTAAAAAACTATAGTAAGTATCAGGTTTTACATCAATAATAGGATTATTTTTTCTTTTCCATGGACCATAAATACTTTTAGACGTTGCTATTCCAATACGTTTATTAGATCGTCCAACGATAGCGTATCTAGAGTTCAATTTTAAAGTATCGGTTTCTGAAAAGTCTTCAAAAGGATGTGTAGACCCCATGTAAAATAAAACATATGTATCTTTATATTTTACTATTCGTGGATTATGAGTTGACTGCCCGTCCCAATATTGCGGCCCTCGTTTTTTAAAAACCACTTCTTCAAATTTATAAGGACCTTCAGCTGTTGTAGAACTTGCTCTTACAATTTCTGAAGCAATCATCCAACCTGGGTGAAAACTCATACTTTTTGGCCAGCGTGAAGCAAACATATGATAAGTACCATTTTCTCCTTTAATTACTGAACTACCCCAGACCCAATAACCATCCATTTTAAAACCTCCATTTCTAGGAACTTTCCCTAACTTAGAATAAATTTCATTGGAAGATTCATTGTTTTTAATTTGAGCTTGACTAACATATGACCAGAATAATACTACCATTAAAAAACAGCTATATAATTTTTTAATACTATTATTTCTTATTTGCATCTGTTATATATTTACGAATTAAAGCCCATAATAGTGTTATTTGCACTCAAGAGGGTTACGATTTTCTTAACGTATTCAGTAATAAAAGGAAAACCTGATTCATTTGGATATTTATCATAACTATCATCAAATAATAAACCTATCAAAAGTTTGTAAATAATTCCGTCAAGTGATTATTTATATATGCATTGTACATTTCAGAGTCATTATGCATCTCTTAATGTCCATTCCATAAAGAATAATAAATACCAAGTTTAATTCCATATTTTTTACATGCCACAGCGACTTCTGCAACTACGTCTGTTTTTACAAGAAATTTCCCTAGATCATAGTTTGTGTATTTACGATTCTAGTACCGCGTTCAATTTGTTTTTTTTTAGCTTCAGGTAACTCAGAAAGTTATCATGGCTAAGGTAATTTCTTTTTGGAGTTCTGTGAACAATTATTTAAAAACAGAGTGCATAACAGTAATTAAAAAATTGTTTTCATATGTATATTAGTTTATGGATAGCTATTCATTATAAGCTTTACTCACTTACTAAAACAAACTCATGGGGTAAGCCATCTTTCAATTCTAAAAAAATAGTAGTGGTATCTGAAGAATTTACAACAGAAAGCACTTTATCAGTTATTAGGGTAGACCATTTTCCGTTTAATGTAATAGAAAATTTTACTGGTCTACTAAAATTAACAAACTTGTTCATTCTTATTTCTTGAAAATTCAAGTCTGGCTGAACAACACTTAACGTTGTTTTAATAGCATCATCTTTACGAGCCATAATCAGGGCTGGTTTAGAAACCGATTTTAAAATCCCTTTTTCTAGATTAGTATTCGATTCAAAAACCACATAACCCGTAGTGCTTGTTTTTAAATCTTTTACAACATGGGCAATACTGTCCGCTTTTAAAATAATATAAGATTTCTCTTTTTTAACTATTTTACCAAAATTTTTAATTTCTTTTTCAGTATTAAAAGGATAAATTACATATTGATAATTTGAACTTTTCGGGGCAAAACCATGATCAATCCAAGCAGAAGCATAATCTCCTTCTGTTTCTTTAACTCCTTTTGCAGCCTTATCTATTTTACCCGTATTTATAGAATATTTATTATGATAAGAATCTTGTTTTTTCTTTTTAAACTGTAATGCGTTATTAGATAAAATATGATATCCATTTCCATAAGGATCTACAATCCAGTTTTTTTCTTCACTATTTTTAGGGAGTTTTCCTTCAAAAGGAAATTTTGTTATTTTTTTTGAAGGTATATAAATAGGGTTTTTGCCTTTCTTTAAAAATGTTTGAAAGATATTGGTCTGAGTTGGGTTTTTAGCATCTATACTAGAAATATCTGTACCAATACAAACTAATTTATCTCCAAAAGAAAATACGGATTTTTTTGCTTTTAATTTCCCTGGGTAACCAACTTTTGTTTCAGGACCATCTGCATTAGAACCTTTACTTTCGTTTAAAACCATTCCAAAAATACCATCATCACCTAACTTTGTTGTTCCTGCAAAAGTTTCACTAGAACGAAACATAATTAAAGGCATCTTGGCTTCTAATTCTTTTAAAGGCATTTTAATTATAGTTGTTCCTGGATAACGATTCCAGTCCCAACCTTCTTGTTTAAAACCACTTCCTTTTTCGCCTTTATTATTTAGTAATTGTATACTACCATTTGCAGGGTATCTACCATATCTGTTTGCAGTAACGTAAATTTCTGATGCCCAAACATATTTGCTATACCCTTTAATAATTGCCGCCCAATTATTTTTCTTTTTAATTGCCGTTGCCGCATAAGGAAGTGTATAATAACCCGATAATACTTCTTTTTTAATACCATTCATTTGAGTAAATAAAGAACTGCTTAATGGATCCTCTTTTCCCCATAATCTTAAATATGCAGCAGCAACCTCTTTATCTATTTTAGATTTTCCAGTCGGGTCTCCTGCTTGTGCCATTAAAAGATATTGACCTTTTAGCTTCTGAATTCCGTTATCTTCTAAAGGGTGACGACCAGCGTTTCCAAATCCCCAATCAAACTTATGGCTGTAAATTCTTGAAGTTAAAAATGATTTTTTAAAATTTTTATGCCCTGCTGTTTTTATGCGAAACCTTGTTCTTGCTAATGTTTTAATTACTCTAGGAACATTATTAAAAGCACCAATACCATATGCAGGATAATGTCCATTATGATGCCAAGAAGTTCCGTCTACTTTAAAACCCCATTCTTCATTTTGTTGAGCTAAAGTGATTGACATATATTTAGAATATGCATTTAATAAAGCTGCTTGCTTTTCTTGGGACTCCAGCATAAAAATCAACATCAGATGGTAATAAGATTGTGTATTTAAGTAATCTATATTTACATGAAATTTAGTATCATCACCTAAAAGCATACCTGTATTAAATAACCAGTGCAAGCTGCGACCAACTTCTTCTAATAAACCTTTATTAAATAAAAAATGACGCATAGTAAAAAAAGCTTCTGTTATTTCTCTAACATTATACCCTATATGATGTCTTGTTCCTCCGCTTGACCCCGCTTGCCAGCCTTGATCTAAAAAATACTTTGTTCCAGAAAGAAACATTTTTTCTATGGCCTCTTTTTCTGACGGATTAGCTCGATCATAGAAATTCGAAAGTTTTTTTAATACTTTTCCTAAACTTTGAATATCATTAAATTTATCTGAACCTTGTTGTTTTTTACTGTAATAAGATTGCTTTCTTTTAAAGGTTAATGGTGGCCCCGTAACTATAGAACCATTATCCTTTAGGTTTAACTCGTTATACATTTCTTTTAAAGAATTAATATATAACTTGTATCTTTTTGCTATTGTTAAATCTGCATCAATCAGTTTTTCAAACTTTTTTAAATCAATTCTAGTTGCTACAGAGATAGGTTTAATTTTTAAGTTTTTAATTCGATTGTAATCAGAGATTAAAGGCATCCAATGATCGTCACCTAAATTTAAATTCGATTTTACAAACGGTATAATTTCATCTGGATATTGATGTCTATCATCTTGATATTGAGAAAAAATAATATCATCAAAAAATAAGGTTCCGCTTTTAGCTGTCGTAGAAATTTTAAAATAATCGTAATTTATTGGTGCACCTTTTTTAGGTGCATTTCCTTCCATTTCATAGAAAGGAACCCAAATTGTGCGCCAACCTTTAAAGTTTAATGGAACCTGAAACCAGACTTCTTTTTCATCATTATTTTCATAAGAAATTGTGATTTCTTCATTCTGAGGGGTTTCATTATATATATCCATTTGCAAGGTAGGACTTGCAGGAAAATGATCTCCATAAGCTAATGGGCTTTCATCTAAAGTTAAGAATTTAAAATTTGAAGTTCCAAAACAAGCTTTTTCTTTCCATGACCATTTTAAAGAATTTTTACCAAATTTAAAGTGAGCATCAGAAGTGGATAAATTACTATTATCTGCCTTATATTCTTTTAAAACCTCATCTTTTTCAAAAGACTCTATAGATGGTTTGCCTTTTTGTGCATAACCAAAACAGGTTAATAAAATTGCACAAAATGAAGAAATTACTAGTTTTGATGAAAAATTCATACTCGTTTTTATTAATACTTTTATTAATTTTTTGATTTTTTTTCTAAGACTTCAACTTTAGAACCTTTAATTTCCCAATTTTGAAACCAAACACTTTTAGTACTATTTATAATTTTATTTTCAGAATTTTCGAAATTACTAACCAATCCAAAATTTCCTGTAACTTGTTCTGGAGCAATATTTTTTTTAGATATTCTCCCTAATACTTTTCCTGTTTTTATTTCTAAAACTGAAAAATCAATGGTATATGTATTTGTATTTTTTTTAATTAAAATTTTTAAATCAACACCATCTTTTAAAGCATCAATAATGTTTCTATTTTTTTTATTTGGGCTTGGAGATCCAATAAACAAAAACCCATTGGTACAAACACCAATATTTATGCCTTTCTGATTTCTTGTGTTTTCAATATCATCTAACTTCGTTTTAGAACCAATATGCACACCCGCCCAATTTTTACTTAGATTAGAAATCTCATCATTAAAAAATCCTAATCGAACTTTTATTTCTGCGTTTCCATCCACAGTTGAAAACTGCCTAGTTAATAAGTAGATTTTTCTAAATTCTTTGCTGACTAAACACTCAATTCTATTATTTTCAATTTGCCAGTCATTAGAATTTATTTTCCAATATTCTGACTCAGAAAGTAAACTAATTTCTTTATTAGAAAAATCACTTTTATATCTATTAGCGATATTCATCTCCTTTTTACAACCGCTAAAAACGAATAAAAGAAATATAATAACAGCAAACGAAATTTTATTACTGATAAAAGAAGAAATATTGAATACTCTTAATTTCATGATTAAAATATTACTTTAAAGTTTTATATTTTTCTAACCAAGGATCTTTCTTTTCTTTTAAATTTTTAAGTAATTCTGAATGCAGTTTTTTTTCTAAAGCATCATCTTTACCAATAAGATTAACCTTTTGATAAGGATCATTCTCATTATCATACAAAAATTTACGTTCTACATTTTTATTATCAATTGTAATAACATAGGTGTTTTTATGAGTCCTAATTCCTCTATGACCAGAAGCAGGTTGACCTTCTAAAATAAAATAATACAACGCAGAAGTTGGTTTATCTCCTTCATCATTTAAAATAATAGATGATAAATCTTTACCATCAATATTTGTAGGAATCCCATCTGTTGCTTCAACCAAATTTAAGAGAGTAGGCATTACGTCTGTTACACTTACTATTAAATCACTCTTTTGATTTGCTTTAATCTTTTTTGGCCATTTAATTATAAAAGGAACATTTATAGCTTCTTCAAACCAAACATTTTTAGACATTAAACCATGACTCCCCATCATTTCTCCATGATCAGAAGTGATGATAACAATGGTGTTTTCTTCTAATCCTTCATCTTTTAAAGTCTTTAAAACACGACCAATTTGCGCATCAACTCCAGTAATCATTGCAAAATGATTTCTAATATGTTCTTTCGCTAAATGTGTTCTTTTTCTTGTTGCGCCTGCATGGAACGCAAATTCTGAAGCATCAGATTCTAAGTCCACATTTTGTCTCACCAACAACTCATCTAAAGATTTATCTTTATAATTCTCCAAATAATTTTCTGGTACAAATTGATATGGTGGATGAGGTGGGTTTACTGACCAAAACAATGCAAACGGTTTCTCTTTACTTCTCGTTTTTGCTGATGGATTTTTTATATAATCGATAATAACATCTGCTTCATGTTTTGCAGACCATTCTTTTACAAACGTAATTTCACTCTCTTTAGCATCATTTTTCCAGTAATGTGGTGTATTGTGCTGATCAAAAGTCCCGTAAGAATACCAAAAATTAAAACTGTGGCGTAATTCTTTAGGTTGATAGGCATCCCAAAGAACAGTGTCTTTTCCTTGAATTGGAGGTGGGGACATTAAATGCAATTTACCAACATAACCTGCATCATATCCATTTTTTACTAAAACATCAGAAATACTTACATCATCTTTCTGCCAAGAGTTATTATATTGATGGCGCTTGGAATTACTATTACTTAAAACTGAATTATTATAAGGTAATTTACCTGTCATTAACATTCCACGATATGGACTACACAAAGGATAATTACTTATTGCATTTGAAATTACCATTCCTTCTTTACCCAATTTATCTATATTTGGTGTAACTACTGGATCTTGATTATTAAGACCTACAGCAGCATTTCTAAACTGATCTGGAAAAATAAAAACGATATTAGGTTTCTCATTCTTAGTCTCTTTAGACGTTGATGTTGTTTTACATGAAACCAATATTATAGAAATAGTAAAAAGTGATAAAATCTTGAAATAATTCATTCTAGAAATATTTTTATTTACTTTTTTGCATCTAACTTTTTCAATCTTGATAATGCTTCAATGTAGTAATAATCTGCGTAAATTAATGCAACATCAATTTCATGTCCTAAAGATTTTGCACCTGTAGAATGTAATAAAAAGGAATCTGCTTTACCAACTGCAGAATATTTTTCTGATCCTAAAGATTTTAGCATTTTTATAGCTGCATTGTAATACCTTTCTTTATCAGCTTTATTCTCAACAAAAGTACTTAAATCTAATAATGCAGATGCAACAACCGCTGCTGCAGAAGCGTCTTTTTCTTCCTTCGGATTACTTTGCACATCAAAATCCCAACAAGGAATCATATCTTCTGGAAGTAACGATAAATATTTATCTGATAATTTTTGAGCAAATTCTAAAAACTTTTTGTCTTTGGTTTCTTTATAGACCATTGTGTACCCATAAACACCCCAAGCTTGGCCACGAGACCATCTGCTATCGTCTGCAAAACCTTGTTTTGTGTGGTGGTTTAATACATTACCGTTTATTGAATCATATTCTAAAACATGCCATGAAGTTAAGTCTTTTCTAAAATGATTACTCATAGTAGTTTCCGCATGTTTTACAGCAATATCATAAAATTTAGAGTCACCACCATTTTTAGCTGCCCAAAAAAGTAATTCTAAATTTAACATATTATCTATAATCGTAATATGTTGTTTCCAACGTGGATGCATTTTGTTAGACCAAGACTTTATAGTTCCTACATTAGGATTAAATCTCGAGGCTAAAGACGCTGCTGATGTCAATAAAATATCCTTGTATGCTGTTTTACCGCCAATTTCGTATCCATTTCCGTAAGCAGGAAACATCATAAAACCAATATCATGGTGCTCTGTAATGTTTTTAAAATCTTCAAAAACTTCAGTACGTTTAATAGCTTCATTTTTCCATTTGTCATTTCCTGTTACATCATAAGCATACCATAAAACACCTGGGTAAAAACCAGAGGTCCAAATTAATTTATCATTATTAACTTGTTTCCATTCCGTTGCATCTGTATCTATTAAACGTGGATGTTTTGAAAGATCTACTAATTTAGGAACTGCAATTTCTAATTGATTTTCACAATCATCAATTTGTTTCTGTAAATTAATGGTAGTTTCATTTTTAGACAAAATAACCGTAGTTTTCTTTTTAGAGCTGTTGCAACTAACAAGGCTCATCAAAAAAAAGAGGAGAAGAATTGTATTACGCATGTTTCGTTTTTTTTTTTAAATTTATTATTTGTTAAACCCTATCTATTAGACGGAATCTAGATAACAAAATTAGGATATGAACAACTATAATATAGAGGTGTCAGAGACCTTTATTAGGTGGTTTTTTAGTCTAAAGCTATCATTTGATGTAATAAAAAAGCATTAAACCATTTTACAGACTTAATGCTTTAATTATCATTTAAAAAAAATGGTGTTAATTTATTACCACTTTCTTACTTGCAATATTACCTTCTTGAGATTCTATTTTTAAGATATATAATCCTTTAGAATAGTTTCTTACATTTATTGGTTGTGCATTATTGTTTTTATAAATAACTTTACCTGTAACATCTATTAACATAACATTCTTTATTTGCAGGTTAGCTGTAGAAATGTTTATTACATTACTTGTTGGATTTGGATAAACCGTAAACGAATCACTTAAAACATCTTTTTTAACAGATAACACAGAATCATCTACCGTAAAATCTAATTGCTTTAAAGCTGTATAAGCTGAATTTGGTGTCCAAGCTGTAGCTAAAGAAAAACGATAATATCTATATGCTTTGGCTGTTGTTAATGTTGCAGATGTTTCAACATCATTCGTTGCACTAAACATCTCTATTACAGCACTCAAATCATCCCAAGTACTATCATCATTACTTCCTTGAACGATCCATTTTGAATTTCCTGGTTCTCCTTTATTAGAAGCACCATTTACAAATACATATCTTACTTCAGATACAGCAATAGAATTGTATTTTTCTGCTACTTCAAACTTATAACCTTCTCCTAAAGGACTTAAAACTCCGTTTGCTAATCGTGGAACTGAACCCGCTGTTGTTAAGACATCTCCCCATTTACTTGTGTTAGAGAAATTACTTTCTACAATTGAAGCAGAAGGAGTATTAAAAACACCTGTTTGTCCTGTTGCACTTGTATTTAAGGCAGAAAAAGCACCATTTGCAACATCCTCTTTTGATGCTTCAAATTTTACATCCGAAATATAAAATGTACCGTGATTACTCACATCTTTGGCATATGCAGTATTATTTGTAGTTACCTTAAAAGCTACAGTTACAGAGTTTCCTGAATAAGCTGACAAATCTAACGATCCGTACACATATGTTAAAGGAGAAACATCAGAGGCTGCAATATTACCAGTAATATTAGCTGTTTCATTAGTCCAAGTTGCCGTGTTTGGTAAAGTACCATGTGTATAGTTTTCAGATACCCAGATACTAAGTATTGCACCTCCACCAGTTACAGATCTTTGTTCTGTCCAAAAAGAAACTTTTGGTGAATTGGTTGAAGACAAATCTTGATTTGTCATTAAAGCCCAAGCTTCAATTTCGTGATTTGCTAAAGTTTCATCAGCACCACTTGTATTTGAAAAAGCAATTGCTCTTTGTTCTCTTGTAACTCCTAAAGGTATTCTGTTTACTGGTCTAGAACTTTCATCAAAAACGGGGCTAGAATCCGTTGCATCTACAATATCACCAACTCTTTTTCCTACTTGTGAAGCAACCTGACCATCAAGAGCAACTTTTTGTACGGTAAAACCTCTACCTTCATTTTCATATCTGAAGTCTTCAAAATAAAATGTTTGAGCATTAATAGAAAAGGCAATCAAACCAAAGGTTAAAAGCAAGGCAATCTTTAAAGTATTTTTTTTCATCATAAAAAGTATTTAGTATTAATGAATGTAAAATTATGCCCTAATTGCAATTTTTGAAGGGGGGTAGCAATTCTTTGTGAGGTATCTATTTGTTCTATTAAATAGAAAACACCCCAAAAATGGGGTGTTTTCTATTTAATAGGCTGGGGAATCTATTCTACTTCAATAGTAAACTCTTTTATTGTTTCTTTATCACCATAAATGGTTGTGTTGTTACCAATAAGTGTTACAGTATAAGTACCTGGTTTTGAATACGTGTAATTAAAAGATTCTAATTTTTCTGAATACGTTTTTAATGCTACTCCTTTATCTGGACTTACTTTTGTTAAATTAATAGCGTTTGTAATTAACCAATCTTCATTCACAATCCAACTTCCACCTTCTTTTACTTGTCCTCTCATTCTCCATAATCCATTACCTCCTTTACCAGTATCAAAGTACCATTTATTTGCATTCCATCCTCCTACTATTCCTTGTACATCAACAGTTTTAAATCCTGGATTACTTTCTGTAGCTATAGAAAGTGGTGCAGGTGCATCTGCTACATCCATTTTGATATTTAAATTATCTACATACCATTCCGAAGGTCTACCACTTATATCATCAACAAAATATTTAAATCCAAAATAAATAGAATTCCCATCTGCTAAATCCGTAATATCTACAATACCAGATTCTTGTAATGTAAAATCATATAATTTTGAGATATTAAATCTATCTGAAATATCTGTCCAAGTTGCAGCATTCACAGCACCCGCCTCTCCTGAACCATCATAATCTTTAGAATACCAAACCGTTAAATTGCCTTCTTTATTTATTCCTGTACCCCATTTTTGTGAGTTTAAAAAAGACATCGTTACTGTACCCTCTGCATTCGTTCTGTCTTTATATTTATATTGGTGTTCAAAATCACCTGCATAGAAATATAAAAAATTAGGTGCATTTTCTACTTTAAATTCTACTGGCTCACCTACTTTAGCTTTTAAATTATAATTAATACTAAAATCAGGAACTTCTACTTCCTCCAAATCTTCACAGCTTTGGAATACTAATGCAGACAAAAGAAATGCTGCAAATAAATATTTAATTTTTTTCATTATATATGTTTTTAAATTATTATATTTTCTTACCAACCTATTGTTTGTCTTAGGTTTGTATTTACTCCCAATTCTTGCTCTGGAATTGGTAAGATATAATGCTTACTAGCATCAAAATCATTATAGCCATCAAAGTAATTGAAAGAAGTATGAAGCTTGTTTTTTCTAATTTCACGCACCAAAGGCTCATCTCCACTTTCTGAGATTCCATCGGGACCTAAATTAATTTCTCCAAAAGAAGTCCAATCATCATTAACAAAATTAGGGTTACCTGCTAAAGTTTCCATAACTTCTTTAGTTTCATTCACTTTTTGTTCTAAGATACCCCATCTTACTAAATCGTATTTTCGATGACCTTCAAAACACAATTCTAACAAACGTTCTTCTTGAATCATCTCATCAGTAATTGTTACATCTGATTCAATAAGAGTTGCTTTGGCTCTATTTCTAACTCTATTTACAGCATCTTTAGCTAAAGAAGATCCAGGAGTTATTTTATTTTCTGCTTCTGCATACATTAACAACACATCAGAAAACCGTAATACAGGCCAATGGTGTGCCCCATAACTTGTATTGGTATTATTGCGTTCTAAATTTCTACGATATTTAGAAGCTGGATATGTAAATTGATTATTGATTGTTCTTAATTCGCAATTAACATTTCGTTCATTAAAATATGGATAAATATTCCAAAACCCTCTTTCATCTGAAGGGTCTAATCTGTATTTCTGAATTAATGAAATAGTTGCAAACGTTAACGCAAAACCTTTACCACAAGATTCATCGTCAATTTTCATTCCAAAGGCAGACCCTAATTTAGAAGATTGTCTAGAATCTAAATTCGCAAATGTAAACCCTATTTGAAATAACATTTCTTGTTTCTCATAATTTTCCATTGCTAGTTGATTAAAAATATCTGCATAACTGGGGTTTAATTGATAATAAGCATCATCTATCACTTTCTTACTCCAATCTCTAGATTTTTCATAAGCTCCAGGCTCATTAAAAGGTTTGCTTGCCATATACAAGTAAGCTCTAGCCATTAAACCTCTTGCAGCACCTTTACTTGCTCTACCCGAAACTGAAATAGCAGCTTCTGGTAAAAACTGTTCTGCATATTCTAAATCAGAAATAATTTGTTTATAAACATCAATTCCTGGTGTTCTTGCTAGTAGCTGTTTATTGGTATCTTCTAATGGCATTGGAATACCTTCTATACCACCGAAAGCTTTTTGAATATCAAAATACACAAATGCTCTTAAAAAGTAAGCATCTGCTAAATATGCTTGTTTAACATCATCATCAAGTGGAGAATTTTTAAGACCAATAATTAGAGTGTTTGTAGCGGAAACAGCCCCATAATACGTTCCCCAGATTGTTCTTAATTCTGGTTCTGATGCTGTAAAATTATTTTTTAAAATAGTTTTAAGCCCATTTCTGTTATAATGCCCTTCATCTGTAAAATTTGTTGGGTATTGTGCATTAATTGCGGCTTGTCTGTAAACAGCAACAATACGGCTATAAGCACCAACCAAACCTGCTAAGGCTCCAGACTCTGTATTATATAAATTTTCTGAGCTAATATTATCATTTTGTGCTATTTCTAGCTGATCATCACAACTTACAAATAAAATTGTGGCAAAAACGATTGTTAATATTGATTTTATTTTCATTTTTTTATTTTTTTAGAAAGAAAGATTTAAACCAAGACTTAATATTCTATGCCTTGGATATGCAGAGTAATCTATTCCTGGAGTAATTAATGAATTTGCTACAGACACATCTGGATCAAAACCAGAATATTTTGTCCAAGTAAAAAGATTTTGTGCAGCTAAATATACTTTTAAACTACTTACTTTTAAATTTTTAAGAACATCTTCAGGAAGATTATAAGTAAAGTTAACAGTCTTTAAACGTAAGTAAGAACCATCTTCTACAATTCTGGAAGAAATATCTTCAAACCCTTGTCCGCCTGCTCTATGCATAGTTGTATTTTGATTTTCTGGCGTCCATCTATTAAGTGTAGTTGCTAATTGGTTTTGATTTGCAACTGCCATGTTTTCAAACACTAACCTATTTGCGTTTAAAATATCATTTCCATATGACCATTGTAAAAAAGCACTTAATTGAAAGTTTTTATAAATAAATGTATTACCTATACCTCCAAAATGTGTTGGTAAAGCATTACCAATAATGGTTTTATCTGCACCAGTTATTTGTCCGTCTCCATTGATGTCTTTGTATTTTTCGTCTCCTGGTTGATGACTATTATAACTTGGTTGTCCATTTTTCAAGGTATGTGTTGCTGCTGTTGCATCGTAATTTTCGAAATTATCAATTTGATATACGCCATCAGATACATAACCATACATATTTCCTAAAGGTTGTCCTTCTTCAACTAAAAACTGGTTTGTACTTAATCTATGATAGTAATTAGGTCTTCCAAAGATTGGCTTATCATCTGGTAATGATTCTATTGTATTCTGATTAAAAGAAATATTAAAATCAGTAGTCCATTTAAAATCTTTTGTAGAAATATTTGTAGTATTTAAACTAAATTCTAAACCTCTATTTCTTACATGTCCAGTATTAATCCAAATAGAAGAATATCCTTGAGATAGAGCAGCATCTGCATTAATCAATAAATCTTTTGTGTCTTTTTGATACGCTTCTACTGCTAAAGAAACTCTTCCATCTAAAACACCTACATCTAGACCAAAATTATACTGTTCTGTTGTTTCCCAAAATAAATTAGGATTTGCACCAAAACTAGTTGGTCTTTGTCCTTGTACTACTTGACCTCCAATAGAGTATGAAGAATTATCATCAGTTAAAACATCAAATCTTGCAATCCCAGGTATTCTATCATTACCTGTTTTACCATAACCTGCTTTAAATTTTAATTGAGAGAATGTATTTAAATCTTTAATAAAACCTTCTTTATGTGCATTCCAAGAAAAGGCGGCTGAGGGAAAATATCCAACTCTATTTTTTTTAGGAAATTTAGAAGATGCATCTCTTCTTAAAGAAGCTGTAAATAAATATTTACCTTTATAACCATAATTTACTCTTGATAAAACAGAGAAAATAGCAGACTCCTCACTACCGTTAATATCATTAGAATCATTTAACGTTCCTCCGTCTAAAGAATTAATCCCTAAGTTTTCTAAATATTGAGGAATATCTATAGACCTTATAAGAGTTCTAGATGTTTTTCTGGTATTTAGTGTTAACCCAACTAACGCGTTAATAGAGTGATCATTAAATTTTCTCTTATAATTTAACGTATTTACTGTAGAGAAGTTTCTCCATTTTTGGTTATCCATAGAACCATTAATACCATCAATTTTGTTTATGATTCTACCATATACAGTTTTACTATTATTAAATGAACCGGTTTCTCTAAATTGATTATTAAAACTAGCTTTTGTCTGGATAGTAAAATCTGAATTCAATTTGTACTTTAAACCAAGATTTGCAATAAATTGATCATTTTTACGTCTTCTATATTCGTTTTTTAAAGATACAATTGGGTGCCAACTTACAATGTTAATAAGGTCATATTGATCACTTACTTCGTCTAAAGGATTAGTATCTCCATAATCTATAAATTTATTTGCTACAGGATTGTAAGTAATAAGGTTTCTCATAAATGAGTAAGAAGAAGTTCCTTTAGTATCTAAACCTTTTTGTTCAAAAGTAGTATACAATACATCTATTGTTACATCTAATTTATCATTCACTTTATGATTTAAAGTCAGTCTACCATTAAGTCTACTATATTCAGAATTTAATAAAGATCCTTGATCTTCTAACGCATTTATAGAAGCGTTAAATCTTGTTTTGTCACCACCACTTGTAATATTTAATTTATGAGTTTTAGAAAAAGCTGCTCTAAAGCCTTCATCTTGCCAATTTCTAGCAGTTGAACCTTTGTAGTCTTCTAAATCACCTACTTGAACACTATGACCAAGAGTTTGATCAAAAATAGAAAAATATCTAGATGTTGTACTTGCAAGATTAATTTCTGAAGATAATTTCAAGAAATCATAAGCGCCTAAAACCTCTAATTTTTTTGTAACTACTTTAGAGTCTAATCTTGTCTCATACGTAATTTTTGTTTTACCCGATTTAGCTCTTTTAGTAGTAATTATAATTACCCCATTTGCACCACGCACACCATAAATTGCTGTTGCAGAAGCATCTTTTAAAACACTCATAGATTCAATATCTGAAGGATCAATAAGACCAGGATTGAAGTTTTCTATAATAAACCCATCCATAACATATAAAGGAGAGTTGTCTCCGTTTACAGTATTACCACCTCTAATAACAATATCTAAACCATTACCTGGTTCTCCACTACCAGCACTTACTTGTACCCCAGCAACCCTACCAGCTAAAGCTTGATCGAAATTTGCTACAGGTGCTTCTGTAATTTTATCCATTTTTACAGTAGCAATAGAACCTGTTAAATCTTTTCTCTGAACAGAACCATAACCAATAACAACTATTTCATTTAAGCTTTCTACATCCGGAGAAAGTTCTAGATTAATGGTGTTTTCTTTACCAACAATTTTAACGGATGGTTTGTATCCCAAATATGCAAAAGTTAAAGAAGCACCAACTTTTACTTTAATAGAGTATTTACCGTCAAAATCTGTAGAAACACCATTTAATGTACCGGTTTCAACAACAGAAACACCGGGTAATG
>JQIA01000823.1_pt1 | contig 16396 bp, 11 predicted proteins | sample 811431 | NCBI WGS metagenome assembly JQIA01 (sample SAMN02998118, study PRJNA258478) | marine sediment metagenome | biome: marine; feature: seafloor; material: sediment; isolation source: oil-polluted sediment collected from 3 locations (0.5 km, 0.7 km and 0.9 km)... | place: USA: Gulf of Mexico ... | reverse complement strand
TCTCTAAACCAAAAACCCATTTACAACAATATACTCTCCGTAAATATTGAAAGTAGAATTACCAGAAATAATTACTTTACCAGAAGTTTCTGCGGAAACATATATTGGGTTTTCTTGAGTTCCTAAACCATATGCATTAAGCTTAACATCTTTCCAAACTCAATTCTTTAAAATAATTCTATCTCCAACTTTTGCCTCCTTTATTGCTGAATTATATTCTGAAATATTTGCTACAATTATTTCTTAAGAATAGATATTACTAACAAAAATAAAAAGTAAAAACGATAAAAAACCTTATAAACTAAAGTAAATTAAAAGGTTTAAAAATTAAAAAAGATGATTTATCTAAGTTTTCTCTATGACAATTTATTCTTTTTAACTTTCTTTTTTTTAGCCCTTTTACCACTGTTTAAACGATATGTATAACTTAATATAATATACCTTCCTAAGCTTTGCAACTCAGTTTCTTCAAAATAATTTTGAGTACTTCTTCTTAAAATATCTACATTTTTATCTAATAGATCTATAAAAACAAGTTTTACAATGTTATTATTAGGTGATAAAGAATAAGATATCGCAGCATTCCAAATCGGAATCTCTTGATGAATATCAAAACTTTTGTCATCATAAAAAATATAATCAAGCTGTGTATTTACATTAAATCTTTTACTAAAATCAAAATCTACCATTCCAAAATACTTTTGAGTCGTATATTTTCTATTTAAATTTTCTTCAAGAGAAAAACTAGTTTTATTTATTCTATAATAAAAACCAGCTTTTAAATCTACTTTTCTTTTCTTACTATTTTGCACTAAAAAGTTGAAGTAATAATCATTTGAAATCACTTTATTTAAATCAAAATTAACTACAGAATTTGCAGCATTATACGTGTAGCTATTTTTTAAACTATACCTTAAACCTAAGCTGTTTATCTTATGATTAAAATTAATTACTCCATTAAATTTATCTCTATTTCCACTATTTTCATAACTAACAGTTCTTACATAATCATCATTTATACTCACATTTCTAATAATTGCATCTTTATAAAGCATGTACTGAAATTTTATATTAAAACTTACCGATGATCTAAAGTCATAAACGTTGGCAAAAAGTGAGTAGGAATCAACTTTTTGTGGTTTTAGTTCTGTATTTCCTGTATTAATGTAAAATGGGTTTATATCATTTACAAAAGGATTTGTTTGACTTGCTCTTGGAGCCTTAATCATTTTCTTGTAACTAAATTTATATCTTCTTCCTCTTTTGGGTTTGTATTGAAATAAGAAAGACGGATTTAAAAATCCTTTATTTTTATTAAACTCATTGACATCAACTTCACCAAACTTTCGATCTAAAGTATGCAACTCAACACCCGTGGCAATATTTAAAGTTGCGGTATTATAGCTATGAGAAAGTTTCGTTTTAAAATTGTTTTCTGAGTATTTATAATTAAAATCTATAAAATCTTCTGTAGTTGATGTTGTTATTGTTTTTCTAGATTGATCTGTAATTTCTTTTCCTGAAAGCAACAAAGCAACAGCCTCTAAATTAAGGTAATGATTACCAATTATTGGTTCTGTAAATTTGAATTTTAAGTTTAAAATATTTGAGTTTACATCTTGATTCCTGTTTATTGATAACTCTCTTTCTGTAGGTGTTGTGTTATTTAAATTTCTTTTTGTAAACGTAGTTTGATCACTTTCTTTTTCATAATTATTGATTGTTGTAGCCAATAAGAAATTGAAAATCCTACCTTTTTTTGGGAGTCTTTTTAAATAATTAATGCTTAAATCCCCAAACTTCTTATAATATTTACTTTCAGAATCATTATTATTTAAAGTAACCAACTCATCAACATCATTAAAAAATTGACCTTCCCTAATTTTGTTTGAATTTCTAATATCCGAATTAAACTTCCCTAAAATTCTTAACGTACTTGTTTTATTAGATTTGTTTTCATAATTAAAATTTAAATTATGATTGTCTGTAGTATTTAAATAATTATTTTCAGACTTGTAATTAAAATTATTACTTCTAGAGAAAAAGACTCTATTCGTTTTAGAAACACCACTATTTTCTGAAGAATTGTAAAAATAATCTGCATTTAAAGATTCTTTCTTTTTCAATTCTTTTCCATAATGAAAACCAGCAACTGCAGTTTTTAAAAAACCACTTAAATTTTTCTGAGGAGTGATAAACCCACTTTCGGTGCCATCATCAGAATCATCTGTAACACCGTCTGCATTGCTTAAAAAACTTTGAATATTTGAACCCGTAATATTAATATTATTAAACTTTCCGATTACAGAAACCTGAGATTTAGAATTAAATTGATTGTAATTTAAATTACTAAAATATCTATTATCTAAACCAATTCCCGCTGCAAGTTTTCCAAAACCTCTATTTTTTTTGGTCTTCTTTAAAGTAAAATTAATAACTACTTCTTTGTTACCATCATTAACACCTGTTAATTCTGATTCATCACTTTTTTTATCAATTACTTCAATCTTAGCAATGGCATCAGCAGATAAATTCTTTAAAACTATGGATGGATCCCCACCAAAAAACTCTTTTCCATCAACAAATATTTTGGTTACTTGATTCCCTTGAACAACAACTTTACCCTCTTCATCTATCTCTAAACCAGGTAGTTTTTTAAGCAGCCCTTCAATATTATCATCATAATTTACTTTAAAAGAATTTGCATTATAACTGATGGTATCTTTTTTAATTTGAATAGGTACAACTGCGGATATAATAATTTCATCTAAAAGACCAATATCATCTTTTAAAACAATTGTTTTTAAATCTATTAATTGTTTTTTGTAGACTAACTTTTTTGAAAAAGGTAAAAATCCTAATAAATTAATTTGCAATACAATAGAATCTCTAGAAATATCATTTAGATAAAATTCTCCCTTAATATTTGTTGATGTAAAACTTAATAAAGTATGATCCTTTGGATGCAAAACTGCTACAGAAACCATTTCTAAAGGCTCCTTTTCTACATCAGTTACAACACCTTTTATTCCGGATGATTGGCCATAGAAATTCTGAGAAAAACAAAATAGAAGCATAAAAAACACTCCTATACTTAGGGTAGATTTGGTTAAAAACATATTTTTTAGACTATATAAAACGCTAAAGGTTTAATCTTTTTATTATTAAACTTTATCGTCCTTTTAAAAGAAAAGAAAAATAAAAAATTACTGCTTTTATATAAGTAATCATATTACCTAATTGTAGTAGTATAAATTCATCTGTTGTGCATTTTGATGAAATTCTGTAAGTTCGAGTGAATTTTACGATTGAAATGAGTAAAATTTGTATCGAGAATAAGAATTTTAGCTTTTAAAAAGTTCTCGATACAAATTTTCGTTCCTCAAAATCACTCGAACTGACAGTTTTGGATATTTTTAGTTCAAAATACACCACGGGTTAAATTCATCTTTTATGACTAATAACTCTTTTAAAATTAAGCAAAAAAAAAGGAGATAGTTATTAACTATCTCCTTCTTGTTCAACAAAAATAAAAATCAATTATTTTCCATTTAAAAATTTAGGTTTAATGACTAACATTGCCCAAGCCCAATTTTGTGTATCAGCTGCTGCAGCTTCTGTAACTCCTTTTAACTCATACATCCCATCACTTGCAAACATTTGAGAATATCCAAGAACCAATGAATACCCTTTAAATTTTCTTTTGTAAACTAAATCAATTTCAGTTCCCAAAGATTTTTCACCACTCGCTAAAGCTTGCTCTCCTCTAAAGTTTAAAACTTTTACCATTAAACTAGCTGCTTTGCTTAAAGTATAGTTTGCACTTACATGAAAATCTACTAAACCAATAGTATTAGCGTGATTACCAACATAAAAGTAATCCATAAATCCGTTAAACTTGTGGTTTGTTCCATATAATGGGAAGAAAGCGCTTGTTTCTCCAGCTACTCCACTATCATTACCACTAATAGCTTCTATACCTAAACCTAAACTAATCTTATCAGTAGTTTTATAAGTTGCATCTAAGCCTAATAAATAAGCTCCTTTTACATCTATTTCTCCCTGACGTTTTCCTGTTTGTAAAAATGCGTTTGCGGCCAAACCAAAACTTCCATTTTTATAATCTAAGTGCGTTCCTAAAGTCTGTAAATTACTTACTCCATCAGCAACATTATTATTATCATATTTCTGGAAACCATTATTCATCAATAATAAACTTCCTGATAATTTCTCCCATTTTTGTTTCATATACAACATTTGCATTGTTTTATATGAGAAAAAACCTGTTGTATTATACGCTGTTCCTTGAGAAACAAAACCTGTTGGATGAGAATAATCTTGATTAAAAGCTAAAGCAACATCTAAAACAAAATTGTCTTTTTTATATTTAATTAAAGCAGCATCATGATTACGCCCTTGTTGTGCCCAATCTAATCCCCCTAAAATTCTTTGATCATCATAAGATAAAACCTGACGACCAACTCTTGTAGAAGTATTTTCACCTAACTTAATTTCTGCCCAAGCTTGAAAAACTGCAAAAGAATTGTTCTGATCATAAGGTAAAATTTGTCTATTTTCTCCCCAAACCATTATATCTTGTAAACTAACATATACCCAATAATTATCAGTCATAAAGCTAGAGTTTAATCGTACTCTGGTTGACGTTCCAAAACCTGCATCTGCTGCATCAGGAATTAAATTCCCAAAACCAGAGCGATATTCTGTTCTTGGTCTAAATTCCCCATCCAATGTAAATTGTGCATTTACAAATTGAAAACTCGCTAAAAGTAATCCTAAAACTAAGTATTTTTTCTTCATTTTATTTCTAATTTATTTATTCTTATTTGATTGAGCAATATAAAAAGACAAAAATATCTTATTTATGATATTTCTCATATTTTTAAATCTTTTATATATCACTTTTTAATGTTTATAATTATTGATTTTAATGTTCTAAAAAGTCTATTAAATGTTTTCTATATGTATAATAATCGTCGTGTTCTAGAACTGATTTTCGTGTTCTTGGTCTTTCAAAATTGATATCCAAAATATCTCCAATTTTTGCTTTAGGCCCACTAGTCATCATCACTACTCTATCTGCTAAAAATATAGCTTCATCAACATCATGAGTAATCATCACTGCAGTAATTTTATCTTTATTCCAGATTTCAATTAAGATATCTTGCAATTCTCCTCTCGTTAAAGAATCTAACATTCCAAAAGGTTCATCTAACAAAAGTACTTTCGGTTTTATAGCAAATGCTCTTGCAATACCAACTCTTTGTTGCATTCCTTGAGATAATTCCGTTGCTTTTTTATGAAAAGCATCTTCTAAACCTACTTTTTGTAAATAGTATTTTGCTACATCATTTCTTTGCGCTTTTGTTGCATCCGGAAAAACCTGATTCACGCCCAACAAAACATTCTGTAAAGAAGTCATCCAAGGCATTAAACTTGGTGATTGAAAAATAACACCCCTATCTGGTCCTGGGCCTTTAATATGTTTTCCTAACACAGAAATATTACCTCCAGAAATTGGATTTAAACCTGCAATCATAGAAAGCATTGTTGTTTTACCGCAACCAGAATGCCCAATAATAGTAACAAACTCTTCTTTTTTTATCTGAAGATTCAAATCTTCTAAAACCACATAATCTCCATCTGGAGTAGGATATACTTTTTTTAGGTTCTTTAAATCCAACATGATTTCATTAGAAAGAAAAGGTTTATTTTCTTTAATGATGTTAATATCTTTCTGTTTGATTATAGTGCTCATTAGTTTCCGAATTTAAACTGGTTAACAAAATCTTTTGGAGTTAAATCCGGAAGTATAAATTGCTCTTTATCTTCAGATCTACGCTCATTTCCAATATCCATTAAATACTCAATAATTGAATTCCGAGTCTTCTTAAAGTTAGGATTATCATTCATTGCTGTTTTATCCCTTGGACGTTCTAAATCAATTTTAAACTCAGGCCCCAAGGTTGCATTCGGCCCAGGTCTTAAAGGAATAATTCTATCTGCCATATAAATCCCTTCATCAACATCATTGGTAATTAACAAGGCCGTTCTTTTATCTTTCCCCCAGATATTTAAAATTTCGTCTTGTAAATTACCACGTGTTAACGCATCTAAAGCTCCTAAGGGCTCATCCATGATTATCATTTCTGGTTTCATTGCCAACGCTCTTGCAACAGCAACTCTTTGACGCATTCCTCCAGATAATTCGTTAGGTCTTTTGTTGATTGCTGGTGTTAAACTCACCATTTCAACATAATTAGCAACAATTTCATTTAACTCTTGCTTATTTTTCTTCGGAAAAGCTTCTTTAACTGCCATATAAATATTCTGACCAACGGTTAACCAAGGCAATAATGAATAATTTTGAAAAATTACTCCACGTTCATGACTTGTGTCAATTACAGGTTCTCCTTTAAATAAAACAGAACCGCTTGTTGGCTGAATCAATCCGTTAATTAAATTTACTAATGTTGTTTTTCCACTTCCTGTAAAACCTACAATAGCAACAAACTCTCCTTCTTCTATTTTCAAGTTGATATTAGATAAAACCTCTGTTTCACCATCTGCTTGATCATAGCTTTTGTAAATATTATTTAGCTCTAAATATGCCATGTTTATCTTTTATTTGGGCGTTTCCTAAAAAGGTCGGGCTTTACACTATATCTTTTTTATTTCAAAAAAATAAAAAAGGATGCCGTTTCAATCCCTAACGCAGGTTTGAACTTTTAATTAAATTGCGTCAGTTTTATCAAAAGACACCCAATTTTGTATCGTTAACATCAATCTATCTAACAAGAAACCAATGATACCAATCACAAACATGGCAACAATAATTTTTGCATTAGAATCGTTTGCTCCATTTTGGAATTCCTCCCAAACAAACAACCCTAAACCAGGACTCTGTGCCAAAAGTTCAATTGCGATTAAAACCATCCAAGCCACTGATAATGTGATTTTTAATCCTGTAAAAATTAATGGTAAAGAAGATGGCAAAACCACTTTAAAAATCTTCTGAAAAGTTCCTAATTTTAAAACTTTAGCAACATTTATATAATCTTTATCAACTGAAGAAACTCCCATTGCTGTGTTAACCAAAGTTGCCCACATAGAACAAAAACCAACACTAATAAATGAAATAGTAAATGAACTATCTTCATTAGAATCTATCAATAATGTTTTTACAATCATAAAAACTAATAAATACCAAACTACTGGCGATACTGGCTTAAAAATTTGAATAAACCAATTAAAAGCACTTTTTAAAGTAGCACTCAATCCTATAAAAATACCTAACGGAACTGCAATTATTAATGCCAATAAAAAACCAGCAAATACGGTTTGCAAACTTGTAAATATTTGATCTACAAAAGAAGGCCTACCCGTATACGTAATTGCATCTTTTCCATCTGCGACTCTTTTAGCATTTAAAGCTGCTGTTTTTTCTATAAAAGCGGCTTTATCTGCACTTATAATATTGTGATCTCTTAATAAAGATTGAAAAGATTCCCAAACTTGAGCAGGAGATGGCAATGTATTTGGCTGGCAACTAGATTCGCCAGAAGCAATACAAGCTGTTAAAGCATCTGCCGCAACTTGACCCTGATCTTTTAATGCTTTTTCAATTTTAAATTCTGCCTCTATATTGTATAAAGACTTTGCTCCTAAATGCCACAAACCAATAAATAATAAAATGGAAGCAAGTGGCACTATTGTCTTGCGTAAAAAGTTTTTAAATGCTTCTTTTTCTAGTTTTCCAGTACATAAATCTTTTATAGTTGTAAAAAAACCTAATCCTATAAAATTAGAAACCTTCCCTAGTGTTAAACTTGCTCTCATCTGTTTATTTTTAAAGTTCTCGATACAAAATTTCTAAAAATTAAATTTCAATCGAACTGACAGTACCTTCTTTTTAGTACTCATATTCACGTTGTCACATCGAGTGATTTCGATTTTTCATCGAAATTGTATCGAGATGTTTTTTATTTATCTTTATTTCCTATTTTAAAACTATTGATGTATCCTAAAGGATCTTTTGCATCGTATATTGTTCCGTCAATAAAATCTGCGGTTGCTGGCTTGTAACCATCTGTTGTTGGAATATCTGTTGCAGGGATGTTTCCTTCTTCAACTAAAAGAGCTGCTGCTTTTTTCCAGATATCTGGTCTATATATATCTTTAATTGTGCTTGCATACCAATCTGCAGTTTTTGCATCAGGTATTTGTCCCCATCTTCTCATTTGAGTTAAAAACCAAATTCCATCAGAATAAAAAGGATAGGTTGCATTGTATTTATAGAATACATTAAAATCTGGCATATCACGTTTGTCTCCTTTTTCAAACTCAAAAGTACCTGTCATAGAGTTTGCTAATACTGCTTCTGGTGCACCAACATATTGTGACATTGATAAGATTTTCACCGCTTCATTTCTGTTTGTTGGTTCATCTAACCATTTACCCGCTCTTATTAAAGCTTTGGTAACTGCAATTGCTGTATTTGGGTTTTCATCAATAAATTTCTGTGTCATTACAAATACTTTCTCTGGGTTATTTTTCCAGATATCATAATTTGTTACTACTGGCACTCCAATTCCTTTAAATACTGCTTGCTGATTCCAAGGTTCACCAACACAATATCCATGAATAGTTCCTGCTTCTAACGTTGCTGGCATTTGTGGCGGAGGCGTTACAGATAATAAAACCTCAGCATCAATTTGTCCTTGTACATTTTCTTTAGTATACATTCCAGGGTTGATTCCTGCTGCTGCTAACCAATATCTAATTTCATAATTATGAGTTGATACAGGAAAAACCATTCCCATTTTAAATGCTTTTCCAGAATTTCTATATGCTGTAATTACCGGCTTTAAAGCTTCTGCCTTTATTGGATGCACTGGTTTACCATCTTTATCTTTTGGCACGTGTGGTTTCATTTTAGACCAAACATTGTTAGAAACAGTAATTGCATTTCCATTTAAATCCATAGAAAAAGTAGTCACTAATTTTGCTTGTCTTCCAAAACCTGCTCCTGCAGCAATTGGCTGACCCGCTAACATGTGAGAGCCATCTAATTGACCATCAATAACACGGTCTAAAATATTTTTCCAGTTAGATTGTGCTTCTACAGAAACAAATAATCCTTCGTCTTCGAAAAAACCTTTTTCTTTAGCAATTGCCAAAGGTGCCATATCTGTTAGTTTGATAAACCCAAACGTTAACTGTGGTTTTTCAATTTCTAATGTTTTTGTTTTTGATGTCTTTGCACCAACAACAGTTGTTTCTTTTTTCACTTCTTTACCTCCACAAGCAAATAGTAACATTGCTACTGGTAAAATGTAAGTTGATTTTTTAAATAGAGATTTCATTTTGAGTAAGTTTTATTAATATACGTATTAATACTTATTTTTCGACAAATATATACCTAGACATACTTTTAACTTATGGGATTAACCATAAACAAACCTCTTTTTAAAACATATTAAAAACTACTAAAAAACATATTTATACAGTAAAATACTATTTATCAGATTATTGAAAAAACAAAAACACCTAAGTATGATTTCTACGTACTTATTATTTAATCATTTTTCTACGTAAAAAGACCTTTCAAAGAATAAATTTGAAAGGTCTTTTTATAAACTTAGTTTGGATTCCCGTTTTCACAGGAATGACAAGAATATGTAATTTAAGAATCTAAATAAAAATTATGCTCGCTGATCTCATTCTTTAAAATCTGTACATTAGTGATGCCAATTTTTTTTCCTTGAGCTATAATCAACCCTTCTTTTTTAAGTGTAGAAAAAATTCTAATAACTTGTTCTTCTGTAGTTCCTGCATAATCTGCATATTCCTTTCTACTTAAAGGTAAATTTAAATAACCTCGTAAATCTCCAAATTTTCTGTTGATATATAATAAGGTATCAATAACTCGTTCACGAACTGTCATTTGAGAAATCGACTTTACTTTAGATTCGCTTCTGTTTAATTCGTTTGCATAAAAAAGCATCATATCATATGAAAACTTAGGGTTTTCTAATAATGCTTCCTGTAAATCATCCTTAGAAAAATAACACAAAATTGCATCTTGCAAAGCTATTGCTCCGATAGAATAATACTCTTCTGTACCAAAACCTCTGTGACCAATAATTTCTCCTTCTTTAGCAAAACGTACAATTTGTTCACGCCCATTAATACCGGTTCTAAAAACTTTTACGGTTCCTTTTAAAATAAAAAACAAGCCGTTTACAGGAGCTCCTTCAATGATAAATTGTTGCCCTTTTTTGCATTTTAGAGTATTCTTATTTTCAACAAAAACAGCATTGGTGATGTTTTCTAAATTATTTTTTATCAGACAATTCGTATTCCTACAAGAAGCACAAGAAAAATCAGTGACTACTTTTCTTGAATTATTTGATGACAATTTTGATGATGTTAACAACATAAAAACAAATTATTACCACAAAAATACGTAATAATACTTAGTTTCTTATTCTTAATAGATGGTTTTAGAGTTATCTAAAAAATCAACTCCAAAGATTATAGTATCAAAAAAAAATCTAATAAATAATAACAAAATCATAAAATCAATGCTACTTCTTATATCGAAGTTTCCCTATTTCTATGTTGATAGCAACTTTTGCCAAAATAGTAAACACCAATGCGCCCATAGCCCAAATACCTAAAGTAACCCCTACCTCTATACCTGTTGGAGTATATTCTGCAATTTTACCATAAGGCCCAGGAATAAAACCAGGAACTATTAAACCAAATCCTTTTTCTATCCAAATTGCAACAAATAAAATAATACAAGCAAAGTATAATACTTTTAAATTGTTTCTAAGTTTATGAAATGTAAGGATAACGGTTGCTAGGACGTTTAGAGAAATTGCTGTCCAGATCCAAGGTAATAATGCTGTTTTGCCATCTAATCCAAAGAATAAATAATAAGCACTTTCACTATGATGTGTTGGTGCGTAAAACTCTTTAAATAATTCAGAAACCAACATTATAATGTTAATCTGTGCTGCAACAGTTACTACCATTGCTATTTTTTTGATTGTTTTATCGCCAACTTTAAACTCTGTAAAACTTCTAATAACGGCTAATATCAAGATAATTAATGCAGGTCCTGCAGCAAATGCTGATGCTAAAAAACGTGGCCCTAATAATGCGTTATTCCAAAAAGGTCTTGCTTGTAATCCTTGATATAAAAAAGCAGTTACAAGGTGAATCCCTACTGCCCAAAAAACAGATAAGATTGCTCCTGGAACATACACTTTTTTCTTAGATTCTTTTCCTTGAAAATGTCTAAAAAGGATATAAAAAGGAATGGTTATGTTTAAAAACAAATACCCATTTAAAACCAACACATCCCAAGTTAACATTGAGTTTGGGAAATTAAAAACACCAATTCCTGGCAACATATGCCATAAAACGGATGGACCTCCCATATCTGCAATTACAAATGCTAAACACATAATTAACGCAGAAACTGCTAAACCCTCACCAATTAAAACAGCTTGTTTAAAATCTATATCTTTTAAAATATATGTAGGCATCACTAACATTACTGCTGCTGCTGCTACACCAACTAAAAAAGTAAAATTAGAAATGTATAATCCCCAACTTACTCTATCAGTCATTCCTGTAACACTAAGACCTTCTTCTAATTGAATGGAATAACAATACATACCTATCAACATTACAAATGTTAAAAATGCCATCCATAGATGATATTTCTTAGATCCACTTGTAATAAGATCTAAACTACCTTTAATTAAACTTACTAAAACTTTAAGTCGTCTCATGCTTTTCTATTATCAAATGAAAATATAAGTTAGTCCATATAGTACCAGAACTTCGGTTCTGTTCCTAAATCTTCTTTTAATCTAAACACTTTTTTGTTTTCTAAAACCCAACGTATTGTACTTTCTGGATCTAACAAATTACCAAATACTCTTGCTCCCGTTGGACACGCTTCTACACATGCAGGATTTTGACCCGCTCTAGAACGCTGAACGCAAAAAGTACATTTTTCAACAACTCCTTTTTTACGCATTCTGTTTCCTAAATAATGTTGATTTTTATTTACCTCAACTTCTGGAACTTCGGGTTTACTCCAATTAAATCTTCTACCATCATAAGGACAAGCTGCCATACAATATCTACAACCTACACACCAGTCATAATCTACAACCACTAAACCGTCTTCTTCTCTCCAAGTTGCTTGTACTGGGCAAACTTCTACACAAGGTGGATTATCGCAATGAAAACATTGAGTTCCCATATAAAAATGACCTTCTGCAGGTACTTCATGATAATAATTATCATCAGCTTCATTAAAATTAAAACCTTTTCCGTCTTTCATTTCATGAATACGGATGTATTGCATTTCTGAATTTCTATCTTGATTATTTTCTTCAACACAGGCACTTATACAATCCATGTATCCCTGACATTTAGAGATATTAAAAGCATAACCAAACAATACGTCTTTCTCTGCATTCTTAGAAGACATATTAACCGTTTTACCTGTTCTTAATTGATAAGAACGCACTAATCTATCTACAGTTCCTGATTTTTCTTCATCAGACATTAATTTGTAGTTTCCTTTAAACTGTTCTTCCCAATCTATCTGCGATTTTTCTTTTGATTCTTTACTAGAAACAACACTTGTACAAGAAGAAACTGCTCCTGCTCCTATTAACAAACTCGCTGTTAATTGCTTAAAAGCAGATCTTCTATCCATTTTTACATCAAAAACTTGATCAAAACCATCTTTTTTAACTTCTTCTCCAATAGATGCATTTACCGCTGCTTCTAAAAACTCCTCTTCATTTAATTCTTCTTTAGGTTGATGAGAATTACATCCACCTTCATTTTTACCACAACCACAAGAAGAACTAGAAGCCTGCTTTCGTTTGCTGTTTAAATTTAAAGAAAACCATTTTGTTTTATTTTCGCTCATGCCTTATTATTTTCTTTCTTGTACTTTCTGAGTATTAAATCTTGCTGGCCATCTCGATTCGAAATGAGGTTTATGTGGATTGTGACAATTTACACACGTCATGGAAGCTCTTGGAGGTGCCCAACCACCAATTTTCTTTCCATGTGCGCCACCTTTCCAATCTTCAAATTGACTTGTATGACATTGACTACATAGTTTATAACTCTTGTTAAAATCAATCTTAGTACCTGTTAAGCTTGTTAAATCATTTAAATTGGTGCTATCATGACACGTAACACAATTCATGGTATTTGTATCTGCGTGATTAATAGTAATATCCCAATGTGCTTTTTTACCAGTATTACTCTGTAACTGATTTAGTGACTTTGAATGACACTCTGTACAGGCATATAATTTTATATTTTTTTTACGTTCGGGTATCAAAAATGAATGTTCTCCCTCGGTAATTTTTACCATTTCTATATCATCAAAATATTTTTCTGATGACAAGGTAACTCCATGATAATTTTTACTTTTTGCTTCAATTTTATCAGTAATACTGTGATACTCATCTTCTTTATGCTTGCAAGATGAAACCACGATTATCAGTAACAAAAACCCTAAAACAGATATAATTCTATTGATTTTATTCATTCTTAGTATTTTTTATAAAAACTCCAATATCTTCGATTTCTTTATTATTGATGACATGGCATTGTCTACAATTCACACGTTCTGGATGTAATACTCTAATTTCTTTTGGAGCACTTGGACCTGCATGGCAGGATAAACAGTTTTCATGCATTTGTATTTGATGAGGAATAACTGGCGGACTCGAAACCAACGCATTATTGATACCTGCTTTTGGAGCAACAACATCTCTATAGGCAAAGGGTTTAAATGTTCCGTTTGTCTTTTTCTCTACGTGACATTGTCTGCAGTTTACCATTTCTGGATGAGGAGTTACGGGTGCATATGCATTAAACTTTTCTGTGAAACCTCCGTTTTCATGACATTGTAAACACGTGTTCTCACCAACGGTTAAATCATTTTTTACAGGATGCGGAATGTTTGGTGGTGCACCATGATAAGCTCTATTATTATAATACGTTTTTAAACTTCTTTCATGATTTTTATCAATAGGCATGTTTGCATAATCTAACGCAAACTTAGATCTCTGAAAAACTCCAGTCTCTGAGGGTATTGTTTCTCTAACATTATTTTCTTTGACCGGAATATAAGCTTCTTCTTTACCAGTTTCATAACTGAAATTCCAAACAATTATGAAAGCTATAAATAGAATTACAAATAATGATATGATTCCTAATCTCTTTCTCATGGCTTAGGCTTTTTCTACTTTAACAGCACATTTTTTATAATCTGGTTCTTTAGAAATAGGACAAAAAGCATCTAAAGTTACATCATTAATTAACATATTTTCATCAAAGAAAGGTACAAAAACCTGACCTTGTGTTGGCAACCCTCTTTCGTTTATAGAAGCAGGAAGTGTACAAGAACCTCTTCTTGAAGTCACTTTTATTTTTTCGCCATTTCTAATTCCTAAAGCTTTAGCATCTTTTGGATGAAATTCTACATAAGAATGTGGCATCGCTTTGTGTAAAACAGGAATTCTACGTGTCATAGAACCAGTATGCCAATGTTCTATAACTCTACCTGTATTTAGCCAGAAAGGATATTCTTTATCAGGAGATTCTGCGGCAGGTTCATAAGGTCGTTGCCAAATAACTGCTTTTCCATCAGGTTTACCATAAAAATCAAAATCGGAACCTTCTTTACAAGCCGGATCGTATTTTGAATTGAAACGCCATTGTGTAGATTTCCCATCAACATAAGGCCAAATTGCACCAGATTGTTTTTTCAATACCTCTAAAGGCGCCATTCCGTGTTTTTTACCTTCATGAAATTGGCGATACTCATTATATATTTCTTCTACGTGATTGTCTTCAGAATAAGGAAACAAATCTCCATAACCCATACGTTTTGCAACTTCAATCGTCATCCACGCATCTGGAGTTGTATCTCCTGGCCCTTCAACCATTTTATCCCAATGTTGGGTTCTTCTTTCTGAATTCCCGTACAATCCAGATTTTTCAATATGCCATGAAGCTGGTAAGATTACATCTGCAACATCAGTAGTTGGCGTTGGAAAAACATCAGAAACAACCACAAAACAAGATTCTTTCTCCATACCTGGTCGAAATCTACTTGTTCTTGGTAAAGACACTAACGGATTTACTACTTGTGTCCAAATAAATTTAATATCTCCTCTATCTACAGCTCTAAACATTTCTGTAGCATGATATGTTGGTTTTGATGGAATATTTTCTACTGGAACTTTCCAAATTTTTGCAGCTTTTGCCCTGTGTTTTGGGTTCATTACCACTCCTTTTGGTAATTTGTGAGTAAATGTCCCTACTTCACGAGCAGTTCCGCAAGCAGAAGGTTGACCAGTTAAAGAAAACGGCCCATTACCGGGTTGAGAAATCTTACCTGTTAATAAATGAATATTATACACTAAGTTATTTATCCAAGTCCCTCTTGTGTGTTGGTTCATTCCCATACACCAATAAGACACTACTTTTTTATTTGGATCGCCATAAATTCTTGCCAAATACTTAATATTCTTTACGGATACTTTTGAATATTTAGCTACTTTTTCTGGAGTATAATCTTCTAAAAATTCTTTATACTCATCAAAATTAATTTTGGTTGGCTTGTCTTTAAACTTAAATTTATCTTCTGTACCGTAACCAATATTAGTTAGCCCTTTATTAAAGTTACAATGGTTTTCTACAAACGATTTATTTACCCACCCATTATTTATGATTTCATAACAAATAGCATTTGCTACTGCTAAATCTGTTTGGGGTTCAAATAAAATAGATTTATCTGCAGCAGTACTAGAACGTGTTGTTCTTGTTGCAAAATCAATAATTTTAGCACCTCTTCTATTTTTTTGCTCTAACATTCTTGAGAATAAAACAGGATGCATTTCTGCCATATTATTCCCCCAAGTAATAAAATAATCTGCATGGTCTATATCTTCATAACATCCCATTGGCTCATCTGCACCAAAGGTTGTTAAGAAACCTGTAACTGCACTTGCCATGCACAAACGTGCATTACAGTCTAAATTATTTGTACCAATAGCACCTTTCATCAACTTAGAAGCTACATATCCTTCAGGAATTGTAGATTGTCCAGATGTGTACATTGCAACTGAATCTTTACCATGTTTTTCAATGGTTTCTTTCATCTTACTTGCTACTAAATCTAGCGCTTCACTTATTGGCGTTTGTACATACTTCCCATTCTTTTTAACCAAAGCATATTCTAATCGATCTTTAGATTGAATACACATTGTCTGGTGATACCCTTTTACACAAAGTAACCCTTTATTCACTGATGAAT
>JQIA01000813.1_pt1 | contig 16439 bp, 19 predicted proteins | sample 811431 | NCBI WGS metagenome assembly JQIA01 (sample SAMN02998118, study PRJNA258478) | marine sediment metagenome | biome: marine; feature: seafloor; material: sediment; isolation source: oil-polluted sediment collected from 3 locations (0.5 km, 0.7 km and 0.9 km)... | place: USA: Gulf of Mexico ... | reverse complement strand
AACATCAATTGAAGGGAATATTGATTGGATTAACGGTTTTATAGAAGTGTATAATGACCCTAAAGGTTACAGAGGTTCTTATGAAACGGTTGTACAAATTAAAGATTTTGACATGTCTCGTAAAATGAAAGTTTTGTCTGATAATGCACAATGGTTTGAAGACAATGCACCTTTATTATCAATTCATAAAAAAGAGAATGTTGTAGGTGTTTCTTATAAAACGGTTAATGTTGCGGGTGAAGCAGGAGATTCTTCTCCGAGTACCCCAATCGGAGTAAATTTACCTAACAATAATTGGATTCGTCAACAACATGGTTCTAAATCTGTTTCTTTAGGAAACATAATTGGTGCATATAATAATGCCGGAGGTACGGGTCGTTTAAAAGAATTTGCAAATGATGAAGAGGAAATTCGATTAGAAGAAAAATACGGTCAGATTGCAGATAAATTACATACAGCTTTACATGAAGTTGTTGGTCATGCTTCTGGAAAAATAAATGAAGGAGTAGGTCAGCCTAAAGAAACACTTCAAAATTATGCTTCTACAATGGAAGAAGGTCGTGCAGATTTAGTTGGTTTATATTATTTAATGGATCGTAAGTTAGAAGAATTAGGTTTGACTGATAATTCGGTTGAATTAGGAATGGCTGCTTATGATGGTTATATTAGAAGTGGATTAATGACGCAATTAGTGAGAATTGAATTAGGAAAAGATATTGAAGAAGATCACATGGTAAATCGTCAATGGGTTTCTGCTTGGGCTTTTGAAAAAGGTGAGAAAGAAAATGTGATTGAAAAAATAGTAAAAGAAGATGGTAAGACCTATTTTAATATTACGGATTATGAAAAATTAAGAGAAATTTTTGGAAGACTATTACGTGAAACGCAACGTATAAAATCTGAAGGAGATTTTGAGGCTGCTAAAAATTTAGTAGAAGGATATGGTGTAAAAGTAGACCAACAAATTCATAAAGAAGTAATAGAGCGAAATAAACAATTTACTTCAGCACCTTACAGTGGTTTTGTAAATCCTGTTTTAACTCCAACTTTAGATGAAAATGGTAATGTTGTAGATGTTTTAGTAGAACAACCTACCAATTTTGAAGAACAGATGCTCTTTTATTCTAAGAATTATAATTTTCTTGGAACTAAAAATTAATAATTAAAAAGTATACATTTTTAAAAACCGATTCTGAGAAGAGTCGGTTTTTGTATTTTTACAAAATGGCAAGAAAAACAAAAGACCCTGGTTTAGGCTACAATTCAAAAGAAAATGCACAAAATATTATTAAGGATGATGGTAGTAGTAATGTAAATCATATCAATAGAAAAAGAAATGTAAATGATTTATATACCTTTTTTGTTGATATTTCTTGGTTTCATTTTTTCTTGCTGATTATTTTAGCCTACACACTTTTAAATGGTTTTTTTGGATTGATATATGTAGCAATCGGAATTGAAGAAATCACAAAACCAAAAGGAACTTTTTTTGCTGATTTTTTAAATGGATTTTTCTTTAGCGCTCAGACATTAACAACAGTTGGTTATGGAGGAATTGTACCAAAAGGAATTGCATCAAATTTAGTAGCCTCATTCGAAGCCATGATTGGTTTGTTAAGTTTCTCATTTATTACGGGTTTACTATATGGTCGTTTTTCAAAGCCAAAAGCATCTTTAAAATTTAGTAAAAATCTTATTATAAGAGATTTTAAAGGAAAAAGAGCATTAATGTTTCGATTGATGAATAGTCGAAAAACGGTAATGATTGAGCCTGAAATTACAGTTACTTTATCTGTAACAGAAAAAGATGAAAAAGGGGAGTTTAAACGTAATTTTTATGAATTAAAATTAGAACGTGATAGAATTATGTATTTACCAACAATATGGACTGTAGTGCATTTAATTGATGATGAAAGTCCTTTGTTTACATATTCAAAAGAAGAAATGAAGAATTTAGAGGCACATTTATTTTTGTTGATAAATTACCACGAAGAATCATTTTCACAGAAAGTGTATCAAATTCACAATTATGATTTCAATGATGTATTGATTGATGTAAAATATGTGTCTTCTTCTAGTTTTGATGCTGAAGGTTACACGGTTTTAGATCATGATAAATTAAGTGAAGTAGAAAAAAATGAACCTTAATTACCAAATAAGATTCTAATAGCTATAAAACAAGCAATAATCAATCCACCATAAATAGCTACTTTTTTACCTGCACTTTTATAATAACGTTCGTGGTTTTTAATGTCTTTTCTATAGCCCCAAACTATAGCAGCACTAAAAGCAAGCACAAATAAGATGATGAAAACGATTCTACCAGTAGAAAAAAATGCACTTAAAAACATAGTTTTTATTCTTTATAAGTTTTGAAATATAAGATTTTATGAGGTTTCAATTTTCCATAAAGTTTCTATATATTGTCTGTTGCAAAATTACAAATTAAATGAAGAACGCCATCGTTTTTGGAGCAACATCTGGAATTGGAAAATCATTAACCAAAATTTTATTAAAAGAAGGGTATACAGTTGCGATTACAGGAAGAAGATTAGAGCAATTAATTGAGCTTAAAAACGAATATCCAGAGCAAGTTTTAGTAAAACAGAATGATATTCAGGATGTAAAAGATGTTGAAAAAGTTTTCAATGAAATTGTAGCCGAATTTGGTACGATAGATTTAGTTATACAATCTACAGGCGTTGTGTATATAAATCCTAAACTTGAGTGGGATAAAGAAGAACAAAGTATCAATACCAATGTTTTAGGAGTTACAAGGTTATATACTTTAGCCTATAATTTATTTAGAAAACAACAATTCGGACATTTAGTTGGTATTTCATCTATAGCTTCTATTCGAGGAAATCGTTCTGCACCCGTTTATTTTGCATCTAAAGCGTATCAAAAAGCATATTTAGAGAGTTTGTATATCAAAACAAAATCAATAAAATCAAAAAAAGTTTTTATCACAGAAATTAGACCTGGATTTGTAGATACAGTAATGGCAGACACCTTAGAAGATGGTGTTTTTTGGTTAGTTCCATTAGAAAAAGCGGTAAAACAAATTTACATAGCCATTAAAAAGAAAAAAAGAGTTGCTTATATTTCTAAACGATGGCAATTAATTGCTTGGGTTTTAAAATTAAGTCCTGCTTGGTTATTAAAGAAAACATTGTAAAATGAAGAAAAGGAACCTAATTATATTTGATATTGATGATACTTTAACTAAAAGCGAAAATCAACATCAAATTGCATACGTAAAAACGATGTTAGACTTTGGAATAAAAAACATTAATCAAGATTGGAGAAATTATTTGCATCATACAGATAGTTATATTTTAAAAGAAAATTACGAAGCTAATTTTAAGATTGAATTTAATTTTGACTTTATTCCTTCTTTTGAAGAGAAAATGAATGCATTAATTTTGGGTTTACCTAAAACGGAAGAAATAAAAGGAGCAAGTAAGATTGTTGACTTTTTTATGAAGGAAACAGATTATGCAATTTGTTTTGCAACAGGTTCATTATTAAAACCAGCAATTACTAAATTAGAGCAGGCAAATATTAATTTTGTACCAGATTTAGTAGAGGCTTCAAATGTGCTATACAGTAGAGAAGGAATTGTGAATTCAGCAATAGAAAAAGCGAAAAAATATTTTAATGTAAAAGATTTTCAAAACATTATTTCTGTAGGAGATGGAATTTGGGATTTAAAAACAGCAAGAAATTTAGGAATACACTTTCTTGGAATTAGAGATAAAAATCTAGCTGATTTTAAGAAAGAAAAAATTAAAAGTCATATATCAAATTGGGTGAATTTTGATTTCGATAAGATTAAAAAAGAATTAGGAATTTTATAAAATAAAAGATGAAAAACAAAATAGCAGCAGTATCAAAGTTTCACACAGCATTTAAATTAAATATGAATAGCAAACCAATTGCAGATATTGGTGAAGATAGAAAGAGCTTACGTTTTGATTTGATGAAAGAAGAAAATGAAGAGTATTTAGAAGCTGCTCAAAATAATGATTTGGTGGAGGTTGCTGATGCTTTAGGTGATATGCTTTATATTTTATGTGGAACAATTATAGAACATGGAATGCAAGATAAAATTGAAGCTGTTTTTAATGAGATACAAAGAAGTAATATGAGTAAATTAGGTGAGGATGGAAAACCAATTTACAGAGAAGACGGTAAAGTTTTAAAAGGCCCACATTACTTTAAACCAAATATTCAGCAGATACTTAGTGAGTAATCTTTGTTTTTTGCTATGGTATTTCTGTTAAATATCTATAGGTATAAAAAGAGGAGAGTTATACTATGTTTTAGGTTTTAAACTCTAAAAAGAAATTAATATAACTGACGAACTTTAAGTGTTTTGTATTTTATTTAGGTAATTATTTGATTCATTAAAAACTTCTCTAAATGAGGTGTGAATTTAGTGAAAATCGTCGCGTTTTTTTATTTTTATTTTATATCTTTACTAAGGTTTAAATTAAAAACACATGCAAATATCCCCCAATGTTAGCAGAAACTCTATATCTGAGACAATTTTTCAATTTTTTAATAACATCTTTCAAAGAGGGAAAATTAAAACTCGTATTGTTGTATGTTTCTTACTTATCTCCATTTCCTTAGTTATTTTAGGGCTTATCAATTTTTCCAGTTTAACAACAATGGAAGAAAAGTTCGACTTTGTGATACAGCATGATGTTGCTGTAACTGATACAGCTAGAGAGTTGGAAAAGTTGGTTGTAGACATGGAAACAGGTCAGCGAGGATTTATTATTACAGGTAAGGAAAGCTTTTTAGTACCCTATACAGATGGAATTAAGAGATTCCATGTTCTGATGGATGAAGAAATTCTTATGGTATCTGACAACCTAAATCAGGTAAAAAAACTTGAAGTTATACATGAACTGACAAATGAGTGGGTTGCTAAAGCTGCTGAGCCAGAAATTGCATTAGCGAAAATTTACCATCAAGAATTAAGGTTAAATAAAGATAGTAGTTCTCCAAGAGTAAGTATGGAAGATGTATCTAAACTAATTCTAAAAGGAACAGGTAAAAACATTCTTGATAAAATTAGAGTAGAGTTTAAGGAGTTTCTTGAAAAAGAAAAGAGATTAACTGAATCTAGGTATCAAGAGGCAACTTTTGTTTCTTCTAAGACAAAAAACACTTCTATTTATATCATTCTTTTTGGAGGATTAGGAGCCTTGTTAATAGGTGCTATATTATCAAATTCCATTATCAGACCAATCTTAAAATTAACTGCTTCAGCCTTAGAAATTGCCGATGGAAATTTAGACAATGAAGTGGATGTTGAAAGAAATGATGAAGTGAGTGTTTTGGCAAGACATATGGAGTCGATGAGACTTAATTTAAAGAAAAATATAAAAGAGTTATCAGATTATAGGTATGCTATAGATCAAACATCAATTGTTGTTATTTCAGACAATAAAGGAATTATAACATATGTAAATGATAAATTTAGCTCACTTACTAAGTATAGAGCTGATGAAGTGATTGGTAAACCTCACACAATGATGGATTCTGGACATCATTCACCTGGATTTTTTAAGAACCTATGGTCTCAAATAGAAAAAGGAGAGGTTTTTAACGCAGATATGAAAAACAAGGCGAAGGATGGCTCATTTTATTGGACAGATACTACTATTGTTCCATTTATGGATAAGGATGGTAAGCCCTTTCAATTTGTATCTATAAAAAAAGATATTACAGACGGTAAATTGTTTAACATTACTTTAGAGAGTTTAGTAGAAACTTTAAGGATTGCAAAAGAAAATCAGAGTCAATTTTTATCTAATATGAGTCATGAGATTAGAACGCCAATGAATGGTATTTTAGGAATGACAAGGTTATTACAAAAAACAAAATTAAAGAAAGAGCAAAAAAAGTATACCGATGCCATTTTTACTTCTGGAAATAATTTGATGGTTATTATTAATGAAATTCTTGATTTCTCTAAAATTGAAGCAGGAAAATTAACGATTGAACAGACGCCTTTTAGTCTTTATGATAAATTAATAATTTGGAATGAAACCCTTGGTGTAAGCGCACGTGAGAAAAATATTGATTTAAAAATTAATTTGAGTAAAGATGTTCCCAAATATATTGTTGGAGATCCTGTGAGGTTAACCCAAATCATATATAACTTGGGAGGAAACGCCATAAAATTTACGGAGAGAGGTAAAGTTATTATCAATATTTTTATAGCAGAAACAAAGGGTGAGGAGATTAGTTTACAAGTTGATGTGATGGATAACGGTATAGGAATAGCTAAAGACAAGTTAGAAGCAGTTTTCTCAAGTTTCTCTCAAGCTAGCTCAAGTACAACTCGTAAATATGGTGGAACAGGACTCGGATTAGCCATTACCAAGCAGCTAGTTGAACTTCAAGAAGGTAAAGTTTGGGTTGAGAGTGAGTTGGGTAAAGGAAGTACTTTTAGTTTTGTAATTCCGTATTTACGAGACTCAGAAAAACAAAATGTCAAAGCATTAAGTAAACCAAAGAAAATTAAAAATAAAATAAAGGGAATTAGTGTTCTCTTAGTTGAAGATCATATAATTAACCAATTATTAGCAAGAACAGTATTAGAAGGTTGGAAATTTAAAGTAGATTTAGCCGTGAATGGAATAGAAGCAGTGCAAAAAGTGAAGGATAATAAATATGACGTTATTCTAATGGATATTCATATGCCAGAGATGGACGGTTACCAAGCTACTATAGAAATACGAAATACTTTAAAAGATAGTACCCCAATTATAGCTTTAACGGCATCTGCACAGATTTCTGAGAATCAAAAATGTTTCGATATTGGTATGAATGATTTTATATCAAAACCTTTTGATCCTGAATTATTATTAGAAAAAATAACAATTCAAGTAAAAAAATAATATATGAACGGAGAGATAAAAAATAGTGTTATTGATCTTAGTTATTTAGAGGCTGCCTTTGATAATAATGTTATGCTATTAAACACAATACTTCAAAGCTTTTTAGATGACACTCCTAATGGCTTAATTGAATTAGAAGCCCTTGGTAATGCTAAAAAATGGAATGAAGTTAAGAGTACAGCACATAAACTAAAAACTTCGTTTAATACTATAGGTTCTAAAAAAGCTGGTAGCCTACTTCAAAGTATTGAGTCTGGAGTTACAAGTGGAGATGTATCAGATTTTTCTAATTTGATAGAAGAGGTTAAACCTTTAGCGGTATTGGTTTTTAAAGAGGTTGAATCTAGACTAAATGCTTAATAAGGAAATGTTTCAATCAATATTTATTTTGACCAAAAAATAGAGGATTAAGAAAGAAAAGTATGTATCCTTAAAATAGTTGTAAATTAAATATATCGATTTTTATTTGGTTGTAGTAAAAAAGAATATGGTCTTGTTTTAATGACTTATTATAGACATTAGAGAAATAAATTGTACTTTTTATAAAATGTTTTTTGTTGATTTTTCTAAATAATATTGATATAATTTAGTGAAAGCATGTTGATATCTTGCTTTACAATCTCTGATATTTCCTTCAAATTTTAGCCTTTTTTTAACTCCTAAATTGTAGATGCCTTTACCTTTTGCCATACGTTCTAATTTACGAACCGCTTTTTCAGGCAATTGATTGTAAATAGCTTCTACAATTTTACATTGTTCTATTTTTCCATTGTTAATATCCCAGTCTTTTGCTTTTTGATCTTTCAATATATTTTTTGAGAAATAAATTTCTTTTGCTAAAGGAAAAGCAAATTCTAGTACTTTTTTTGAACCTTGATTACCAAACCAGATAACTTCTTTGTTTCTAACGATAAATGTTCTGATAAAATAATTATCAAAATTAGAAAGTTGATCAGCAACGATTGCCGCTACTCCAAATGCACATATTTCATGACCTAATTTTTTTCTTTCAGCATCAAACCAAAAATAAAAATCACGTATTTGGCTGATGGTTTTATATTTTAGATTGCCATTATCTAAAGACAAATTAAACTTATTAGCTTGTTTCCAAGTTTCCGAATTTCGATTTCTATCTTTTTTTAACCAATGACCATGCTGGAGAATATTTTTTCCAGTTGTTTTTCTGTAAATTCTAAGATTCTTCCATTCTTGAGAGAAACTAGTTTGAATGTTAAAAAGAAGAAAAACGATTATTGTGAAGTTGAGTAATTTTCTCATCAATGTAATTTTGACTGAGTTTGTATTTAATACAATTATTTTAAAATTTAGAATCTATAACTCATAATTATTACCTTCATTCGCAAAGCGAAAACCTAGTTTTTCAATAGGTATCCTTTTTTTACTGTTTTCTTGAAGTGCAGGGTTTGTATGATTAAAATGAATAAAAATCACTTTATTTTTAGTTTCTAAAGATTCGTTTTTAAACAAATCTATGGTTTCTTGTATAAAAGGATGAGGTACTTCTGACATGGCTCTTTTTACTTCATTCTGATTTAAAAAAGTAGCATCTAAAAAAGCATAATCTACTTTTTTTACTTCTTCTATAATGCTTTTACTCCATGTTTTCCATTTGTCAATATCAGGAATAAACAGTGCTGTTTTTTTAGTACCACTAATTTTATACCCCACAGTTTCAGAAAATTCATCTCTATGTGGCACAATAAACGGAGTTACTTTTAATTGTTGATTTAAAATCATTGTAGAATCATGTTGCAAATCTGTTAAAACAATGTTTTTTAAATCCACTAACTGACTCCAAGGTCCGTTTGTTTTTAAATATTGTTTCATTTTTGGCATGGCAAAAACTGTAATGTCTTTTTTACCAAGAGCTTCACGTCCAAAATACATTAAACCTGTATAATGACCTATATGTGCATGTGTTAGAAAAACACCATCAATAATTTTATCAGTTTTAAGATGATGTTGTTCCAGTGTTGCTAATTGTGTATGCATATCTGGTGTTGCATCAAATAACCATTTTTGTTTGTTTATTTTATCAACCAAACCTAAAGCCACCACACTCTTTTTTTTATTCGTTTTATTGTAAAACTTAGCACAACAATCTTTTTGGCAACCAATATGAGGATAACCTCCATCTTGAGCAGTTCCTAAAATAGTAATGTATTGTTTGTTATTTGTTTTTGTATTTTCAACTTTTGAATCACAAGAAAGGAATGAAATTGAAATAATAAGTAATGTCAATATATGTCTCATAAAAAGTAATTATTTTTTAAATCTACAAAAAAAGCATCAATTTATAAATTGATGCTTTTTTGAATATTTTATGAATGTTTAAAAACTAGATAAAAACTCTCCATCCATAAGGATCTTGAGCTTTGTTAGTTTGTATGTCCGTAATTTTTTTCTTTAACTGAGCAGCAAAAGGATTGTCTAATTCAGGTAAATCATAATCATTATCTTGGTAACCAAAACCAGCAATTGGTGAAATCACTGCAGCAGTTCCTGCTCCAAACATTTCTTTTAAAGTTCCATTTTTTGCAGCTTCAACAACTTCACCAACAGAAATTTTTCTTACTTCTGTTTTAATGCCATTATCCTCTGAAATTTGTAAAATACTTTTACGTGTAATTCCATCTAAAATACGGTCACTTGTTGGGCTTGTAATTAAAGTGTCATTTATTCTGATGAAAATATTCATTGCACCAGCTTCTTCTATAAATTGGTGTGTGTTGTCATCCGTCCAAATAACTTGGTTATATCCTTTGTCTATCGCTAATTGTGTTGGATAAAACTGAGCAGCATAATTACCTCCAGCTTTTGCAAAACCAACACCACCATTTGCAGCTCGAGCAAATTTTTCTTCAATTAAAACTTTTACTTTACCAGCAAAGTATGCACCAGAAGGGGCTGTACAAATTATAAATTTATAAGCATCCGCAGGAGAGGCATGAAAACCATTTCCAGAAGCAAACATAAAAGGTCTTATATATAAAGAACTACCCTCGTTTGTAGGAATCCAAGCGCTATCAATTTCTAATAATTTCTTTAATCCGTCCATGAAAATATCTTCAGGAATGGAAGGGATTACCAAACGTTCCGCAGATTTGTTTAAACGTTTACAGTTGTCTAAAGGTCTAAAAAGCATCATTTTTCCATCCGCATCTTTGTAGGCTTTCATTCCTTCAAAAATTGATTGCCCGTAATGAAAAATCTTTGCAGAAGGATCTAATACTATTGGCGAATAAGGTTTAATTACTGATGTTTGCCAAGCGCCATCTTTAAAATCACATTCTAACATGTGATCAGAAAAAACACTTCCAAAAGGTAAATTATCAAAATCTACAGAGTCTATCTTCGATTTTTCTACACGTTGAATTTCTATATGAGATTTCATACTTTATTATTGATTGATTTTAAAAAACAAATGTACATAATTTATTTATCCAATGGTAACGGTAAAAATCAATTTTCTTGTTAAATTTCTTACATTTGTTATATTCAAATCAAAAATTCAAATAATGAAAAATTTAATCAAATTATGCGTTGTAGGATTGCTTCTTTTTGGAGCATGTAAAAGTGAAAAAACTAAGAAAGAAACAAAGCAAGTAGTTGCTAAAGAGGTAGTTATTTTTGAATCTTTTGGAGATGAAATAACAAAAGAAGCTGCCTTAAGTTCTAATGAAATGTTGGCTAAATTTAATACATTAAAAATAGGTGATACTTTAAATGTGAAATTTGCATCTAAAATAAAAGAAGTTTGTTCTAAAAAAGGGTGCTGGATGAAGTTACCTTTAGATGATAAAACAGAAACGATGGTTCGTTTTAAAGACTATGGTTTTTTTATGCCATTAGATGCTAATGACAGAGAAGTTATTATTGAAGGTAAAGCATTTGTGCAAGAAACGTCGGTAAAAGAATTACAACATTATGCAGAAGATGCTGGGGAAAGTAAAGAAGAAATAGCAAAAATTACAGAGCCAAAAATGGAGTTTTCTTTTGAGGCAAATGGAGTTTTAATGAAAAAATAATGAAGAATCTACTTCAAATAATTTTACTTTTATTCGTTTTTGGGTGTTCTCAAAAGAAAGAAGAGAAAGTAATTATTACAAAAAGTAAAGTATATAAGCAGTCAGAAATGGCTGCTTTAATGCTTAAAATGTATGCTGTTAATTTAGAAAATAAGCAATTAATTTTGGAAGGAAAATCACCAAAAGATTTCCCAAAAGAATTTTTAAACATACATACAGCTAGGCTCACAGATTCTACAGATAGAGATGCTTCTTTTAAGGTGTTCTCAGATTTTTATTTAACATCTTTTAAACAAGTATTTAAAACAAGTAAAGACTCTCTAAAAGTAAAACATAATAACACTGTAAATAGTTGTATTTCTTGTCATGAAACAACTTGTGTTGGACCAATACCAAGAATAAAAAAACTTTTAATTCATTAAATTTGAAAAGAGAAATATTAATTACTTCAGATGGTTCTTCAACCATTCATTTACCAGATTGGGATGAGCAATATCATTCTAAAAATGGCTCAATTAATGAAACATATCATGTTTTTATCAATAGCGGATTAAAACTAGTTTCCTCGGAAAAAGTTTCTATTTTAGAAATTGGTTTTGGTACGGGTTTAAACTGTTTTATTACCTATTTAGAAGGTAAAAGACATATTGATTATGTTGGTGTAGAGGCTTATCCTGTAACAGCAGAGGAAGTAGAAAAAATGAACTTCATTTCTGTTTTGGATGCAGAAAAAGAAAGAACTGTTTTTAATAAAATACACGAGGTTTCTTGGGATGAAAAACATGAAATTACAGATAAGTTTATACTTACTAAAAGAAAACAATTCTTTGAGGATATTGAAGATGTAGATGCTTTTGATTTAATCTATTTTGATGCTTTTGGTGCTCGTGTACAACCGCAATTATGGACTGAAGAAATTTTTAAAAAAATGTTTAATTCATTAAAAGAAAACGGAATTTTAGTCACTTATTCTGCAAAAGGTAGCGTTAGAAGAGCAATGCAAGCTGTTGGTTTTACTGTAGAACGTTTGCCTGGCCCTCCGGGGAAAAGAGAAATGCTTCGTGCTATAAAACGTACTATTTAAAAAATATATTCATATGGAATTCAAAAGAAAATTCGGGAGACAAAAAGAAACAAAACCAACCAAAGGATTAATGTTAGTGCTGTTATTGGTCATTGCAGTTATTTGTTGGTTCAAGGCAGAAGATATAATGAATGCATTATTTTAATAGTATAAAATCAATTTAGGATATTGGCAATAGAAAAAATTATTTTAGGTATTGATCCCGGAACTACCATTATGGGTTTTGGTTTGATAAAAGTTGTTGGTAAAAAGATGGAATTTATTCAAATGAATGAATTAATGCTAAAGAAATACGACGACCATTATCTGAAATTAAAACTCATTTTTGAGCGTACCATAGAATTGATTGACACTTATAATCCTGATGAAATAGCTATTGAAGCACCTTTTTTTGGTAAGAATGTACAATCAATGTTAAAGTTAGGTAGAGCGCAAGGAGTTGCGATGGCTGCTGGTTTATCAAGAGAAATTCCGATTACAGAATATTTGCCAAAGAAAATAAAAATGGCAGTTACAGGAAATGGAAATGCCAGTAAAGAGCAAGTTGCTTTAATGCTTAAATCATTATTGAATTTAAAAACATTACCAAAAAATTTAGATGCAACAGATGGTTTAGCGGCTGCAGTTTGTCATTTTTACAATTCAGGAAAAGTTGTTGGCGGTAAAAGTTATACAGGTTGGGCTAGTTTTGTAAAACAGAATGAGAAACGAGTTAAGAAATAATTTTTTAATGAACATTTATCAATAATCAATTATCAGTAACAATGAAATTACCTAATAATCCTTTACAGAATAAATCTTATGATCTTGCATTGTTAATCGTAAAATTGAGCAAAAAGTTAATGACAGAAAAGAAAGAATACGTTTTGTCAAAACAGATATTAAGAAGCGGTACTTCAGTTGGAGCTAATATAGTTGAAGCTAATGGAGCTATTTCTAAAGCAGATTTTTCTGCTAAAATGTCAATAGCATATAAAGAATGTTTAGAAACAAAATATTGGTTACACTTATTAAAAGATAGTGACGATTTGGATCTTGTGGATTTTAATTTTTTATTTGAAAAAGCTGATGAGATTGGAAGAATTCTTTTTTCAATTTTAAAAACTACAAGAATTAATAAGCAGTCGTAATAATTGAAAACTGAATCAATAGTCAGTCATGATAATTGATAAAAGATAATTGATCACTGAAAACATGTCAGGAATTTATATACACATACCATTTTGTAAACAAGCATGTTTTTATTGCGATTTTCATTTTTCAACTTCTTTAAAAAAGAAAGAAGACATGATTTTATCCCTTGTAAAAGAGATCGAAATTAGAAAAGACGAATTAAAAAATTCGATTGTAGAAACCATTTATTTTGGAGGAGGAACACCAAGTGTTTTATCTGTTGATGAAATTCAAACTATAATAGATGCTGTTTATAAAAATCATGAAGTAGTTGAAAACCCAGAAATTACGCTAGAAGCGAATCCTGATGATTTATCAGAAGAAAAAATAATAGAACTTTCAAAATCACCGATTAATAGATTAAGTATTGGTGTTCAATCTTTTCTTGAGAAAGATTTAAAATTGATGAATCGGGCTCATAATTCTATTGAAGCAAAAGAATCATTATCTATTGCGAGTCGTTATTTTGATAATATTTCTGTGGATTTAATTTACGGAATTCCAGATTGTACAAATGAAGAGTGGAGAGAAAACATACAAACAGCATTGAGTTTCGGAATTCCTCATATCTCTAGTTATGCATTAACAGTAGAACCTAAAACAGCTTTAGAAACTTTAATTGCAAAAGGGAAAATTAAAAATGTTGATGAAGAAAAAGCACAAGAACAGTTCTATATTTTAATCGAAGAATTAGCGAAAGCACACTTTGTGCATTATGAACTTTCTAACTTTGGTAAAGAAGGTTTTTTTAGTCAAAATAATTCATCTTATTGGTTGGGTAAACCGTATTTAGGTATCGGGCCTTCTGCACATTCTTTTAACGGAAAAGAAAGAAGTTGGAATGTAAGTAACAATACAAAATATATTAAATCGATTCAAGAAAATACACTTCCTTTAGAAAGAGAAACCTTAACGGAAATGGATGGTTATAATGAATATATTATGACGGGTTTACGAACAATTTGGGGAGTTTCTTTTGATAAAATAAAAAGTGATTTTGGTGAGAAATATAAAAATTATTTAGAAAATCAATCTAAGAAATTTATTGAGCAAGAATTATTGTATATTGAAAACGGAATACTAAAAACGACTAAAAAAGGGAAGTTTTTATCAGACGGAATAGCATCAGATTTATTTATGATAAACTAGGTTATTCAAGGTAATTAATAAAGAAAAAGTAAAGCAGAAATGAAAGCAGTTATAGAATACAATTCTAGAAAAATCACCATAAATGTTTCAGAGCCAATTGATATTTCAATTCCGATTGATATGTCAAAGGATAACGTAAATGCATGGGGAATTGATGATCCTAAAATAGAAGTAGAAGAATATGATGATTATAAAGTTAGTGTTGCAAATGGTGCAGTTGTAAACTTTAATAGCATCAGTTTTAATCCACATTCTCATATTACGCATACAGAATGTGTTGGTCATATTACAGAAAAAGTGCATTCTGTAAATCAAAATTTAAAGCATTATTTCTTTGTTTCTGAGGTTGTAACGGTTGCTCCAGAACAAATTGGAGAAGATTTTGTGATTTCTGAAAAGCAATTAAAAACAGCATTAAGAAATAAAAAAAGAGATGCGATTATTATTAGAACACTTCCAAATTTGTCTGATAAAAAATCAACAAGATATTTTAATACAAATCCTGCTTATTTATCAGAAGAAGCTGCCATTTATTTAGTTGAAAAAGGTATAAAACATTTGCTTGTTGATTTACCATCTGTGGATAAAGAAAAAGACGGAGGTAAATTAGTAGTTCATAATACTTTCTGGAATACGAAAGGTGAGCTTAGAATGGATGCTACAATTACCGAGTTTATTTACGTGCCAAACAACGTAGAAGATGGAGAGTATTTATTAAACTTAATGATTGCACCTTTTGAAAATGATGCAACGCCTAGTAAACCAATTTTGTATAAAATTATAAAATAAGTTGATATAGAAGGTCTTCACAAAAAAAAAGATTTTTCTATGTAATTTTAACCTTTCTTTTGGTTCTGATTTATAATGTTTCTTATGCCGATATTTCTGTTGAAGTATTGAAAAATAAATACGCAAACCAATATTCTAAATTTGTTGGGGTTGCTGGAATGCAAGTTCATTACAGAGATGAAGAAACAGGGTTTTTAGAAAGATTAATTTTCTAAAATAACTTAGTCATTCATATTGACCCCACCAATTCCATTTTGTTTCTACCACACATTCTTCTAGTTTATGAAAACCATAGTTTGCTTTTTTATTTTGATAAACTCTAAAGAATTTAATATCATTAATTCCTAAGTTTCTTATAATTGCTTTAATAGAATCCACTTTGTACTCAGATATATTTTTATCAACAATTAAGTTTATTTTACCATAATATGCATCATCATCATCATCATCATCATCATGTTTTAAAACTATATACTTTAAATAATCTTTTGTTGTGAGCTTTTGTTTAAATACAGACAACCCAGTTCTTACTTTAATTTTTTGTTGATATTTACCTATAAATATATTTGGATAAAAGTCAACAGAATCTCTCTCTATCATTTTCTTATTTGATTGAGGCAAGTCAATTTTAAATCCAATTTCTTTAGAATAGTGTTCCCAGTCATTTTTTACTTTTAACAAAAGGTTTTCGTATTTCGAAACCTGATTTATTAATTGCAACGAATCTTTAAATTTGTTTAAACTATATGAAATAGTGTCTAACTTTTTAAAATTAAAGTTTTCATGTTTAAAATTATAACAGATATAGATTTTTGAAACATCAGCTTTCCAAGTTCCTGCAGATTTTCTACAATCTGAGGTAACAATGATAGAATCTTTGTTAAAAAGAATATTATTATGTTGTATTCCTTGCTGATTAAAGTCGTTCCATAAACCAATAAATTTTTCTTTGTGGTCTAGCTCAGTATTGAAACAACCATAAAAAAGATGTGTTATAATTAATAAGAAGAGACTATTTTTCATCTAAAAAATAATTGTAATTTTGATAGATAAAGATACTTTTTAAATTGTTGAAAAGGCAGTTATTAAAATAATGAGTTTATGCACATAGAACAACTAAGAGATTTTTGTATTGCAAAAAAAGGAGTCACAGAACACTTTCCTTTTGATGAAACCACGCTTGTTTTTAAGGTGATGCATAAAATGTTTGCACTTACAGGTTTAAATAATTGGGAAAAAGGAGAGCAGAAAATCAATTTAAAATGTGATCCAGAT
>JQIA01000822.1_pt1 | contig 16440 bp, 11 predicted proteins | sample 811431 | NCBI WGS metagenome assembly JQIA01 (sample SAMN02998118, study PRJNA258478) | marine sediment metagenome | biome: marine; feature: seafloor; material: sediment; isolation source: oil-polluted sediment collected from 3 locations (0.5 km, 0.7 km and 0.9 km)... | place: USA: Gulf of Mexico ... | reverse complement strand
ATATGGTTTTACAGCAAAATGATGAAGTTAAATTTTGGGGTTGGGCAAATCCAAATGAAGAAATTACAATTACCCCTTCTTGGACAAATAAGGTTTATAAAACAAAAGGAAATAATCAAGCAAAATGGGAAATAAAAATTAAGACACCAAATTTTGGTGGGCCATTTACTATTACCATTTCAGGATATAATCAAATTATACTTAATGATGTCTTAATTGGCGAAGTATGGTTGTGTTCTGGACAATCAAATATGGAAATGTCTGCAAGTTGGTCTGGTGGAATAAAAAATATGGATGAAGTTGAAAAAGCAAATAAACCAAATATTCGTTTTTTTACTGTTGATAAAACAACAGCAACATCACCACAAAACAATTTATCGGCAAATTGGAAAGTGTGCACAACAGAAGTTATGAAATACTCTAGTGCAATAGCTTACTTTTTTGCACAAAGATTACAAGAGGATTTAAAAGATGTGCCAATTGGTTTAATAGTTTCAGCTTGGGGAGGAACACCCGCAGAAATCTGGATGCCAGAAGAAACAATAAATAATAATGCTGTTTTATTAGAAGCTGCCAATAAAATAAAACCTATAGAATGGGGACCAACAGAATCTGCAAGAGCTTTTAATGCAATGATTAACCCTTTAGTTGGTTACAATATTGCAGGCGCACTTTGGTATCAAGGAGAAGCTAATGTTGGGGCATCAAATTACGACAAAACACTTTCGGCATTAATAAAATCTTGGAGAGCACTTTGGGGAAAAATTTTCCCTTTTTATTATGTACAAATTGCACAATTTGAATATGGTGAAAATCACTTTGGTGGCGCAGAAATTAGAAACGCACAACGTAAAGTTTTAGGGCAAACTAAAAATACAGGAATGGTTGTGATTGATGATGTGTCTTTTGCGAATGATATTCATCCAAAAGATAAAAAAACAGTAGGGATTCGTTTAGCAAATAATGCGCTATTTAAACATTATAAGACATATAAAGGTGAAATAAATGGACCATTATTTAAATCCGTTTCTTTTAAAAAAGCAAAAGCGCATATCACTTTTAATAATTTTGAGGGGCTTTATATGAAAGGAAAAAAATCGCTATTTGAAATTGCTGGTGCAGATAATATATTTTATCAAGCAGAAATAAAAATTAAAAAAAACAAAATAACGATATGTTCTAAAGAGGTTAAAAAACCAACAGAAGTACGTTACGCTTGGAAAAATACAGCACAATCAAATATATTCAATAATAGTAATTTACCCGCTTCAACATTTACAACAAGAAATTAACAACCTATTTATTGACGAACCATCACAACACAGTATGATTAAATTTTCAAATGATTTTATTTGGGGAACAGCAACTTCTGCCTATCAAATTGAAGGAGCGCATAATACCCACGGAAAAGGACCATCTATTTGGGATAGTTTTTCGACAATTCCTAATCGAATAAATAATAACGAAAATGGAAACATTGCCATAGATCATTATCATCGTTATAAAGAAGATGTTACGTTATTAAAATCACAAGGATTTCAGGCGTATCGTTTTTCAATTTCTTGGGCTAGAATTATGCCTGAAGGTAAAGGAAAAGTCAATGAAGAAGGTATTCAGTTTTATTCTAACCTTATAGATGAGTTATTAAAAAACGATATTATTCCTTGGGTAACTCTCTATCATTGGGATTTACCTTTGGCACTACAAACTGAAAATGATCGTTGGTTAAATCCAAATATTGTAAATTATTTTGAAGATTATGCAAAAGTATGTTTTGAAAGATTTGGAGATCGTGTTAAAAATTGGATTACATTAAACGAACCTTGGGTTGTTGCAATTTTAGGTTATGGACAAGGTGTTTTTGCACCAGGAAGAGTTTCAAATTCCGAGCCTTATTTAGCAGCTCATCATTTAATATTAGCGTACGCACAAGCTGTAAACCTATACAAAACAAACTTTAAAAATCAAAAAGGTTCTATTGGTATTACTAATAATTGTGATTGGAGAGAACCTTTAACAGATAAACCTTGTGACGTAGAAGCAGCAGAACGTGCTTTGTTATTTTTCTTAGGATGGTTTGCAGATCCAATTTATTTTGGAGATTATCCTCAAGTAATGAAAGATAGACTTGGAGACAGGTTACCAAAATTTACAAAGAAGCAAAAAGAACTTATAAAAAATTCTTCAGATTTCTTCGGATTGAATCATTACACAACTATGTATGCAGCCGAAGATAATCACACAGAAGAAGTAAGTAGCGTTTATGGTAATGGAGGTATTTCAGAAGACCAAGACGTTTTATTGTCTCAAGATGAAGCGTGGACTTTAACAGCATTTAATTGGGCTGTTGTGCCTTGGGGTTGTTATAAATTATTAGATTGGATTAGCAAAAGATACAACCAACCAGATATTTATATCACAGAAAATGGTTTTGCCTGTAATGATACTTTAGAAAACGGTAAAGTAAATGATTTAGAGAGGTTAGATTATTACAAACAATACTTAGAAGCTTGTAATCAAGCAATTGATAACGGCATAAAATTAAAAGGTTATTTTGCGTGGAGTCTTTTTGATAATTTTGAATGGGCTTCAGGTTATTCAGTAAGATTTGGAATTAATTACATAGACTATAAAACACTTAAAAGAATTCCAATAGCTTCTGCATTGTGGTTCAAAAAAATTATTAAAAATAAAGGCTGGTAATATTATAATCAGTTTTAAAACAAATATTTATAAATGAAAAAAATAATATTTAGCAGTATTCTTATTTTACTTTTTATTGGATGTAATAATAAAACAAATACAAAAGTAAGTTCTAAAAATGAATCTATTGAATACAAAGTAGACTCAGTTTTAAAACTAATGACTATTGAAGAAAAAGTTGGTCAAATGAACCAATACAATGGTTTTTGGGATGTTACTGGTCCAATTCCTGAAGGAGGAAGTGCAGAAAAAAAATATGAACATTTACGCAAAGGTTGGGTGGGCTCAATGTTATCTGTTAGAGGTGCAAAAGAAGTAAGAGCTGTTCAAAAAATTGTTGTAGAAGAATCACGATTAGGAATTCCTTTAATTATTGGTTTTGATGTAATTCACGGGTATAAAACGCTAAGTCCAATTCCGTTAGCAGAAGCAGCAAGTTGGGATTTAGAAGCCATAAAAAATTCTGCAAAAGTTGCATCAGCAGAAGCATCAGCAGTAGGGATTAACTGGACTTTTGGACCAATGGTTGATGTTTCACGCGATCCACGTTGGGGACGTGTTATGGAAGGTTCTGGTGAAGACCCTTTTTTAGGAAGTAGAATTGCAGAAGCAAGAGTTCGTGGTTTTCAAGGTGATGATTTATCAGCAACAAATACAATAGCAGCTTGTGCAAAACATTTTGCAGCTTATGGTTTTGCTGAGGCTGGTAAAGAATATAACACTGTAGATATTGGTACATCAACATTACACAATGTAGTTTTACCGCCTTTTAAAGCAGCTGTTGATGCAGGAGTAAGAACAATTATGAATTCTTTTAATGAGTTAAATGGAGTGCCTGTTACTGGAAGTTCTTTTTTACAACGAGATATTTTAAAAGGCAAATGGAATTTTGATGGTTTTGTTATTTCAGATTGGGCTTCAATAAATGAAATGATGAACTGGGGGCACGCAAAAGATAAACGAGAAGCTGCAAGAATTGCTTCTATTGCTGGTTCAGATATGGATATGGAAGGCAATGTTTATATTGAAGAGTTAGCACAGTTAGTAAAAGATGGTGTTGTAAAAGAAAGTATTTTAGAAGATGCAGTTCGTAGAATTTTACGTGTAAAATTCGAATTAGGGTTATTTGATAACCCTTATAAATATTGTGATGAAGCTCGTGAAAAAGAAATGATTGGAAATCCAAAACATCATAAAACAGTTTTAGATATGGCTAAAAAATCGATTGTTTTATTTAAAAATGAAAATCAACTTTTGCCATTAAAAAGAAAAGGTCAAAAAATTGCTTTAATTGGTGCTTTAGCAAATGATAAAACAAGTCCTTTAGGAAGTTGGAGAATTGCTTCTGATGATGAAACTGCAGTTTCAGTTTTAGAAGGAATGCAAGCATATAAAGGTAATAAATTAACCTATGTAAAAGGTGCTGATGTTTTTATTGGTAAGCAATCATTTCTTAAAGAGGTGATTGTTAACAAAGCTGATAAAAGTACTTTTAACAAAGCAATTAGAGTTGCAAGAAATGCAGATGTTGTGGTAATGGTTTTAGGCGAACATGGTTTTCAAACTGGAGAAGGAAGAAGTAGAACCAATTTGCAATTACCAGGAGTTCAACAAGAATTATTAGAAGCAGTTTATAAGGTAAATAAAAACATTGTTTTGGTTTTAAATAATGGTAGGCCTTTAGCAATTACTTGGGCAGACAAACATATTCCTGCAATTGTTGAAGCATGGCAATTGGGTACTCAAACAGGAAATGCAGTTGCACAAGTTTTGTATGGAGATTACAATCCTAGTGGAAAATTACCAATGTCTTTTCCAAGAAATGTTGGTCAAGTGCCAATTTATTACAATTATAAAAATACAGGTCGTCCAATAGATAAAGATGGAAATGTGTTTTGGTCTCATTATTCTGATGTTGATAAAACTCCTTTATATCCTTTCGGGTTTGGTTTAAGTTATTCAAATTTTGAATATTCAGATTTAAAAATAGATGGAACTTCTTTTAAAATTGGAGATGATATTAATGTTTCTGTAAACGTAAAAAACACTAGTTCTGTTGATGGAAAAGAAGTTGTCCAATTATATATTAGAGATTTAGTTGGTAGTATAACAAGACCAGTAAGAGAGCTAAAAGGGTTTGAATTAACAAAAATAAAAGCAGGTGAAACAAAGACTATCAGTTTTACATTAAACAAAGAAACTTTAGGCTTTTATAATAACAATGGAAACTACATTGTTGAAACTGGGGATTTTAAAATTTTTGTAGGAGGAAGTTCTACAAAAACTTTAGAGGTAAATTTTGAATTAAAATAAAAAATGTTTCATCCTAATTTTGGCGTTTTTGATGATTTAAAAGGTAACAAAGACTGCTTTATATTTAACCCCGAAATACAATGTTATACTTTTTTAAAGAGTAAAAATGAACAGTTTTTATACAAAAAAATAAAAGGTGATTTTATTTTAAGAGCACATATAGAAAGTAATGGAAAAGCAATAATTGGTTTTAAAATCTGTGATCAGTTTAATGAAAAAATCACTCACGCAGTTGGGGAGTACACTAAGTTAAACGTACTTGAAATAGAAAGAAAAGGTACTATTTATAGAATGTCTACTGCTCAATTTGGGAAACCTTTTTCATCAACTAAAATAATTACAAGCAAACTACAAAATGAAGTTCTTGTAGCACTTTTTTTGCAAGAAAATAATGAAGCAGAAAAAAATAGTTCTTACAAATGTTAGGCTTATAAAACCTGTTTCAAAAATTTTTGTTCCTTATCAGGATTATATTGGTAGTAATCTTGAAATCATGAACGTAGAAAATGGTTTAAGAACAATTTTATTGTATTCAAAAGACTCTTTACAAGCTACAAATTGGATAAATAATGATAATGACTTAGTCTATAATTCTAAAGGATTATTGTACAAATACAATATAAAAAACAGAGCTACACAACAAATTGAATCTGGTTTTGCAACAGATAATAATAATGATCATGTTTTTTCTTTTGATGAAAGTTTATTAGGAATTAGCCATCATAATAAATATGATAATGGAGATTCTGCAATTTATATTATGAACCCAAAAGGTGATAAAAATCCAAAAAAAATAACACTTGATAGTATTGGGAATTCATATTTACACGGAATTTCGCCTGACAACAAAACTTTAATTTATACAGCTTTAAGAAAAAATAAACATGATATTTACGGAATTAACATCAATTCTAGAAAAGAGTTTCAATTAACTAATACAAAAAATTTAGATGATGGTTCTGAATATTCACCAGATGGAAAATATATTTATTTCAATTCTAATAGAACAGGAAACATGCAACTGTGGAAAATGGATTTTGATGGAAAAAATCAGAAACAATTAACTTTTGACACTAATTATAAAGATTGGTTTCCACATATTTCACCAAATGGCAAATGGATTGTTTTTATTTCTTTTCCTCCAGATATTAATTTTGGAGATCATCCATTTTACAAACACTGCACTTTGCGTTTAATGCCTGTAGATTGTAGTTCAGAGCCTAAAATTATAGCTTACATTTATGGAGGACAAGGATCTATCAACGTTCCAAGTTGGTCAAAAGATAGTAAGCATATTGCATTTGTAAGCAATAGTGATTAAATCAATATTACTAATTTTTGATAATTTTAAAAACTTTTGAAGTTGTTAATGTGTTGGTTTTTATAAAATAAATTCCAGAACTAGAAATACTATTTTTATCAATAACGCAATTCTTTTCACAAGTGCCTTCAAGTATTAATTTGCCAGTTGTATTGTATATTTTATAATTAAAAGATTCACTTGCTTTATATTAAAAAAGTCATCAAACGGGTTTGGATAAAGTTTGATGGCATTAATATTCTTTTCAAAATCAGTAACAGATAATGATTCATTTAACCCAACAAATTTTGACAATAATCTAATATAAGCTGTTTGATAACCATTACTGTTCTCAGTAACTTCCCAAGAATTCATTGGCCAACTAGTATTAAAATCGTCATAAGCTTTTTGTTTTGGTTGACCATTAATTCTAGTAACTTGGTTTGCATCACAAGTTTGACCACCACAGCCTGAAGGACAGCAATTATCCCAATTATATGAAGGATTTGGACCTCCAACTAAAAAATCTGGAGCAGGTCCATATAAATTATTATTTACATTATCCCAGTCTGTTCCATTAGCAAACCAAGTATGATAAAATTCGTTAACACCATTGTCAGCTCCATAGTTGTACATGTTAGATAAGTAGCAAAAATTTAAAGGATTTACACCATGTATATAATGAATATAACGTTCTGCAGCTCTAAATGCATCACCGTTATTAGTTGTATTAATATTATATGTTATATAATTTGAAAACATTAATCCTTTTCTAGATTTTGTTCCATTACTTCCCCAAACATAATCTGAAAGGTGAGCAAGATATGGGTCAGTTTCATTATTTAATCCACCAAAATTATTAGCAGAATTCATTGCTGTTTTATAAGTGTTTTTAATGTCTGTTGCAATTGAAGCTGTTGCACTTACAAGGCTTGAATAATAAAGTATTTCGTCTTGATTCTCTTGTTCAAAAGGATAGGCATAATTCCATTGAAATAAATGAAAATCATCATAATTTGTGTCAATAAAAGTTTTATAACTAGCATTATTAGTTAAATCGACTAAACGAATTGCTGCTCTAATTTTAAAAGAAAAACGACCATAGTCATCTACTTCTTGTTTTCCAGAACCAATACCAACAGAGTTGTATGCAGTGCTATTGTTTTTCCAAATCACATTAGGATTTGTATCTGCCCAATTCCATGCATTTATTGCAGCTTGCTGAAGTGTTGCTGCATAAGTAACATTACCTAATTCATTAAAAATTTTAGATCCAAGTGCAAATGCAACAGTAGATGCTAGTGTGCAAGATGTATTTACTGCACCATATAAACTTTGTCCTGTTGCTGAAGAAGGAGGTGATGCATGGGATAAATCAACAATACTTATCATAGAGCCATCAGATTCTTGCAAACGTAATAAATGATCCATTCCCCATTTTATTTCGTCTATAATATCTGGAAATCCATTTCCTGAGTATGGCAAATTATAATTATCTGCCCAAGCATCAGGATTCTCTTGATAGGCTTTTAACAAGTCTACAATATAATTAGCGGTCCAAGTTGTGTATTTATTATAATCGCCAGCATCATACCAACCACCGCTTAAATCTTTTTCAGTTGATGCATCACATGGCGTATTCCAACGCCTTGCTTGTGTATCTTGTAAGTTTCCTAAATGACTTGCACCATCTACCCAATTTGCATCAGCAAAAGGAATAACTTTAGCAAAACTAGCTCTTTGGTAATAAAATGTACGAACAGCATGTTTTAAAACATCTTCATAAACATTCTCTGCAATAACAAAATCATATGATTTTAAGTTTTGAGCGATGTCTAAAATATAATAAGTTCCAGGAGTTTTAAAAGTAGAAAAATTGAACCACCAAGCTTTATCTCCAGAAGAATCATCTTCTGTGCCAGAGTTCCAAAGCATTATATTCCCTGTAAATACTTGTGTATTATTTGAAGTGTCTACAAGAGCATATACTGTGCTTGGTGTAAATGATTCATTAGCATCAAACCCAGAAACTGGGTTTCTTAATATAGCTATTTTTTCAGAATCTGGACGATATCCAAATTGATCCACAACAATATATTTTGATTGAATTTGAGAGAAAATTGTAAAAGGAAAGCAAATTAGAAATGATAAAATCATTTTTTTCATAGCGGCTTGAATTTTAATAAATAAGCACTGTTTGCTCTAAATAATTTTTTACTTCTCAATTAATTTACTGTTGGCTTTCTTAATTAAATCTAAAGTAGAAATATCACTAGCAAAAACAGAGTTTAAACCTTGTGGTTCTTGTGGTGGATCTGCTGTAAAATCATCTCCATGTTGCCATTTTCCATTTAAAGGATTTGTTTTAGCAAAACCTGCAAATCCCCAGAAATTTAAACCAGCTAAAGCACCATTACTGGCTTTACTTTTCACTATTTCTTCACAAATTGCTTTGTAAAATATATCTCTATATTTTACAGAAGCTTCAGGCGATAAACTTTCCTTTGCTCTTGGAAATCCAAATTCTGACATTACAATTGGTTTCTTTATTTTATTTGCAACTACAATATGTTCATTCATATATTTTACTGCCTTATCAATAGATTCATACGTAGATTTTTCTTCATTTTTAATGTCATACCAGCCCCAATTTTTTGGCCACATATGCATGTCTAAAAAATCTATGTTTTTATTATTATGTAGCCTTTGAAACATATCTGTATCTTGTAAAAAACCATGTTTTCCTTCTGTACCTGTAGAAACCAAACTGTTTGGCGCCAATTCTTTAATTAAACTTACTGTTTCATTTAACCAAATTGCAAATGATTTCTCATGTTCTGGCGTCATTAAAACTCTTGGTTCATTTGCAACTTGCCAAGACATAACTGTATTATCTTCTGAATATTTAACACCAGAATATGTATTTGTTCTTCCAATAATATGTTTTATGTGATTATAATATGCTTCTTTACATGGTTTACAACTATGAAACTTACCGGTATAAGTCATGAAATCATTCCAAGAATATTGTTCTAAAAACGGATTTGGAACTTCTCCATAACCATTCCATTTTAAATATTCTGACATTCCTCCAGACCAAATCCAATTATTATTTAAATATAAAACTGCATACATTTTTCTTTTTCGCATTTCTGCCATTAAGAAATCTAAACCATCTAATAAATCTTTATTATAAACACCTTGGTCTGGTTGTAAAGTTGGATAAACTTTTGAATCTCCACCATCTCCTTCTGCACCAACTAAAATTCTAAGATTATCTATACCAACAGATTTCATTAAATCTAATTCTTTGATAAGACGTTTTCTATCTCCAATATTTTTTGCACCAATTAATGGACCATACCAATAATTAGCACCTACAAAATAGTAAGGTTTATCACCTTTATAAAATTTAGAATTTTTTATAGTTATTCTCTCAATATTATTTGGTTTTACTTTTTGTTTTATACTTTTACAGGCATAAAAAAAAGAGAAAACAAAGACGATTAGGATTACTTTTTTGATATTCATTTTTAATCAGGTAAATTATATATGTTAGGTAAATTATCTTGTAAAAGAGATTTTGAATTGTTTGCAAACTCAATAAAATCTGCTGTATCAGGTTGTCCTGGAGGAGGCGTATAATATCCACTACTATCGTTATTCCAAAACATCATAAAAGCAATTTCATTATCATTTTCTGTAATTGCATTATACATGTTTGTAGCAAAAAAGCCTGATATTGGTGTAGTCTGGCTTGTTATACGATATCCAGTTTCTGTAAAACCTGCTATTTTAATTTTTTCTTTTGCTAATTTTGTTAAAATCTGAAGTTTTGCGTTAGCATTATTTACTCCAGTAGTTCCTTGATTTGAAAAATCTCCATAATTATCCATCCCAAGAATATCTACATAAGCATCACCTGGATATCTTTCTAAATATTTACTCTCAGTATTAAAATTATTGTCTGGAGAAAATGCAAAAAGAATATTATTTACATTTAAAACATCTTTTAAATAAGTTACTGTAAATTGCCAAAGTGTAATATATTCTTGAGGTGAACAATATGCTGCTCCCCACCAAAACCAATTGCCATCAAACTCATGAAATGGTCTAAAAATAATAGGTGCTAATTTACCATCATTCCCTATTATACTCTTAGCAACATCTGCTACTTTTTGAAGTTTTTGTTTGTAATAATCATGATTTTCTCCTCCTGGTAAAATACTTTTAAAAGCATTATTTTTCTGGAACTCAGTCATATTATTACTAGTGTAAAAATTATTTCCTTCATAAGGTTCTCTTAAGTGCCAAGAAAAAATATTTACCATTCCTTTATTATAAGCTTCAATAACATCTGCTTTAATTATTTCTTCTTGTTGATAAAACCAATTTGAATTACTACCATCATTTAAATCATCTGTAATAAACATAAAATCAGACCCTAATAATCCTGGATCACTTCCTGTCGTTTTTTTAATGTCGGATTCTCCTCCGTTATTTTCGTAAAAACCATTAAAAGCATCTTGCTGACCAATAATAAAATTATTTTTTGATATTGTTTTTAAATGATAAAACAAGGCAACAGTTTCTTCTGTAGAACTAGCATTTACCATGTAATTTATTGTTTCTTCTGGTTTTAAAACAAAACCATTATCGACTACTGGATCAACAATTTCTTCTTCTTGTTCCAAAATATCATCTTTAGAACAGCTTGAGCTAATCAGTAATAAAAGAAATGCTGCACTAATTAAAAGGTGCTTTTTTAGTATCATTATTTAATAATTTTTATTTGAATATTATCTGCTAGTAAAGTCCCTGTACAATCGCTCATTGCTAACATTACTCTGTATTTTTTTGCGCCATTTGGAACTGCAAATATTTTTCTAAAAAATTTCCATCCTGTTGTTCCAGTAACAATTCCTATTGTTTGATCATCAGCAGTTTTTATAGTTCCATCTTTAGTAAATTGGACAATAAAAGAACCATTATTCCAGTTATCTTTTCCTTGAATTATATTTTGAGCCTTTAACCATCCTTTAATTTCTATTATTCTAGCTCCTTCAGGAATATCTGCAGATTGATCTATAGAAACCCAATTTTTTGTAAGTGAGGTAATTGCCGCACAAAAATTATCTGATGTTTCTACATCTGGAATTATTTTTCCATTTCCATTCCAATTATTTAAGCCATCTTGAAAATCTCCATTTAATAAGACTTTAGGTTTTATAATTACTTGCGTTACCTGTTCTTTCTTTTTTAACTCGTATTCTACTTTCTTCTTTTGATAATCTTCTTTAGTGATACTTATTACTTTTAAATCATCAAAAAAGATTAAACCACTTGTTTGCGCTAAAGCAAGCATTATTCTAATTTTTTTTGCTCTTTCAGGAATAATTAACAATTTCTTATTTAAAGTCCAAGCAGTTGTTCCGTGAATTTCTGCTATATTTTTACTGCTAACTTTTGTCTCTGAATTATTTACAAACTCTGCAATTACAACTCCTGCATTATATTTCTCTTTCCTTTTTTTAATTACATCAGATTTTGTCCAAACACTAATTTCTAAAGCGTACGTGTTTTCTGGAATTGTTGCTATTTGATCAATTCCTTTCCAAGCTTTACCAACATATTGAGTAATAATACAGCTATTTTTTCCTGCCTTTTTCTCATAAGGATTTATAGTCGCATCATTTCCTCTCCAACTAGAAAGACCTTTTTCAAAACCTCCATTTTTAATTATATTTTTTTGTGCAAAACTTGAAGTTGTAACACATAAAATAAAAAAGTAAATTATTTTTTTCATGATATTGTATTTAACATTATACAGGCTCTAGATGTATGATAAGGTGCTTTCCACATACTTATTTTGTCTTCATTTCCATAGACATTTCCGTTTTTATCAACTCTAAAAAACCACTCTCCGTTTTTATAATCAATTAAATTATTCTTTGTGAAACTCCAAATTTTTAATGATGCATCAATATATTTCTGATCACTTTTTAAATCATTTGCAAATTTTAATCCAATAAGGGCTTCTACTTGTGGCCACCAATGTCTATCAGTATCTACGTGATTTGTCTTTCTGTTTTTTTCATTGATAACAGCTCCTTCTTTATCAATTGCTTCTAATAAAAAAGTATCTGCAATTTTAAATGCAACTTTCTTGGTTTGTTGTAATAAATCTTTATCATCAATTAATTTTGCAGCTTCAATAACTAACCAAGCAGCTTCAATATCATGACCATAAGAAATTTGATCACTTAATAGGTTCCATTGATTATCAAAAAATAATTCATAGTGATTTTCATCATTCAAAAACTTCTCTAAAAACACCTCAACCAACATTTTTAAAGATTTTCTTAACTCTTGATTATCATATATTTTTAATAATGTTGTGTATGCTTCTAAAACATGTAAATGTGTGTTCATTGTTTTAGAGGCGTTCATATCTTTATCACTTAAACGCATATCTTCAATAGGGCTCCAATTTTCATTAAAGGCTTCAAAATAACCTAAATTGATGCTGTCTTTTGCGTGTTTTTCTAATTGATTAAAAAGTTCTATCGCCCAATTTTTTGCTTCTTCATTTTTACTAAAAATATAGTATTCTGATAATGCATAAATTGTAAAAGATTGTGCATAAACCTGTTTACGTTTGTTAATTGGGTTTCCTAAATAATCTAATTCCCAAAACACACCTTTATTAATTTTATCGTTAAAAAAATCTTTTAAATAATTAAAAGATCTATCACAAATTTTTTTATGCTTTTTTGTATTTAAATGATTTGAAGCGGCAGAAAACGACCATAAAATTCTTGTGTTTAAAATAACACCTTTTGATGATTTTTCTATAATTTTATTAAAATGATTTCTTTTTCCTAAAAAGCCACCAAACTCTTCATCAACAGTGTTTTCAGTCCAATAACTTAATATGTTTTTTAATTCAATATTAAGCTCGTTTTTTAGTTGCTTATACGCATCAGTCATTAATAAAGTCCTTTATTTTTATCAACAAGATCAATAATTGTATTTACAGAACCTGAAGAAATAAACGTATCTTCTGGTGTGTTTATACAATAATCAACTAACTTATTTATTGTTGAAATTGCTACATGCATTCTTGTATCTGAAGATGCATAATAAATATAAACCTTACCATCTTCATCTGCAATCCACCCATTTGTGAACAATACATTAGAAACATCACCAATTCTTTCGTCTTTTATTGGCGACATAAAATGACCTGCTGGTTGATGTGTTACCTTAGAAATATCATTTAAATCTGTCATAAACATGTATAAAGTATATCGTAAACCTGCTGCAGTATTTCTAACTCCATGTGCTAAATGTAACCAACCTTTTTCTGTTTTAATTGGTGCTGGACCTAACCCGTTTTTTAATTCATAAATTGTATGATACTGTTTATTGTTGATGATTGTCTCTTTTTTTACTGTAGGGTTTTTCATATCATCAATAAAACCAAGTCCTATTCCACCACCATTTCCTATATCAATAAATCCATCTTGTGGACGTGTATAAACTACATATTTCTCGTTTACAAATTCAGGATGTAAAACAACATTTCTTTGTTGCCCAGAATCTGAAATTAAATCGGGTAAACGCTCCCAATCTATTAAATCTTTTGTTCTAACAATTCCTGCATTTGCAATTGCAGAACTTGTGTCTGTTGCTGCTGCATTTGGGTCTTTTCTTTCTGTACAAAATATTCCATAAATCCAACCATCTTCATGTTTGATTAAACGCATATCATATACGTTTGTATCTGGATTATTTTCAATTTGAGGAATTACACAAGGTTTGTCCCAAAACTCAAAGTTATCAATTCCATTAGGGCTTTCTGCGATTGCAAAAAATGATTTTCTATCATTTCCTTCAACACGAACACACAACACATAAGCATCATTCCATTTTACTGCTCCAGCATTAAAAGCAGCATTAAAACCAATTCTTTCTAATCCTTTTGGATTTGTTCTTGGATTTAAATCATATCGCCAATGAATAGGAATATGATCTGCAGTAACAACAGGGTTTTTATATCTATGATATATTCCGTTTGATTTTAAGACTTGCTTATTCTTTTTGCTAATCAATTTTTGATAGCGTTTCTTTACGTTATCTAAGTTTGTTATTGCTTTATACAATTTGGTTAGTTTTTTTAGTTAATCTTATTTTTCTTCTAATTTGTTCCACCAGAATTTCTTTAACAAGAACAGGCACACAACTAATATTGCAACTCCTATATAAATAGGTGTTGTTTGTCTAAAAACAATATACATTGGTATAATTACTAATGCTGATTGCGCAACAATACCAACTGCAACATTGAACATATCCATCTTGAAACCCACATTTTTCTTGAAAGTTGGGTCATCTATAAGTACTTTTTCATGTATTGGTTTCCAGAATCCCCAAGGCTTTACATTTTTATAAAAGCCTTTTAAAACGGCAACTTCTGTTGGTGGAGCAGAATAAGTACCAACAACACTTCCTATTAATGAAACTATTAATAATATTGGAAATAAGTACAATGCATTTACATCTGGAAATAACATTGGTGCAAAATACGCTGCAAGTAAACCTGCAACCATTCCCCAGAAAAATCCTTCCCCATTAAATCTCCACCAGTGCCATTTTAAAATATTTGCACCTACATAACTTCCATATAAAACCGAAACAATAATATTTAATACAGAGTTTACATTTTCTGCAAATAACCCTAAAATAACACTTACAATAACTACTACAATTCCTGTTATGTAGTTCATGTTTTTAATTTGATTAGAAGTTGCATCTGGTTTTGAATATTTTAAATAAATATCATTTACTAAATATGCTTGTGCTGCATTTAATGTACCCGCAAAGGTTGACATAAATGCGGCTATTAATCCTGCCAACAATAATCCTAATAATCCAACAGGTACAAATTCTTTAATTGCAGTTGGTAAAATCAATTCAAAATCAATTACACCTGCTGCATTTAATAAATCTAATTTATCATAATAAATTAATGCTAATGCTGCAAAGCCAGCAATCATTAAATAACGAATTGGCATTAAAACTATAGATACAAAACCACTCATTTTCGCAGCTTCTGCAGGAGATTTTGTTGATAAAATTTTCTGCATATCATATGTTGGTGCAGGGCCTGCAACACTTACAAGAACTCCTTTAAACAACATCATAAATAAGAAAATGGTAAATATTCCAAATCCATCAGATTCAATTTTCTGTGTAACTTCTGGTATAATTTCTTCCCAATTTAAATCTAAACTACCTTGAAATGGACTCATCCAATTTTCAGGAACATTTAAACCACCTGTTCCAACAGCTTGCCATCCTAGATATCCAATAACTAAAGCTGCAACAGTCATAATTCCAAATTGAACAACATCTGCCCAAACAATTCCAGTCATACCACCTAATAAAGAATAAAAAACCGCGAAAAGCGTAAAGATTGTTCCATAGAAATGAGGAACATACTCTGCAGAAATATCAAACGGAATATAATTACTTACAAATTCCCAAGGAACAAATATCTCAACAAATTTACCTAAACCTATAAACCCATAAGCTAAATATCCTAGACATACTACCAGTGCAAAAACGACCACAATAATGTGTGACATTTTTGCTCCTTTTCCAAATCCAAAACGTGTTCCAATCCATTCTGCACCTGTTGTTGCATTAGACTTTCTTAACCATTTTGATAAATAAACCATTAAAAACACCTGGTTAAAAACAGGCCAAAGCCAAGGAATCCATGCGCTTTTTATTCCATAAACAAACATTAAAGTTACTAACCAAATTGTGCCAGAAATATCAAACATCCCTGATGCGTTAGACAAACCTAACATATACCAAGGGATAGATTTCCCTCCTAATAAATAATCAACTTTACTTTTTTGAGCTCTTTTTCTAAGTACCAAACCAATTACAATTATTGTAATAAGGTAAATGGATATAATTATAATATCTACGGTTTGTAATAATTTCATAAATGGATTATTTAGATTTTAACTGTTGTAAATCTTTCAAAAAAAGAGTTTTTGGAAATGATTTAAATCGTATAAAGTCATGCTCACTAGCATGTCCTTTATAAG
>JQIA01000821.1_pt1 | contig 16446 bp, 17 predicted proteins | sample 811431 | NCBI WGS metagenome assembly JQIA01 (sample SAMN02998118, study PRJNA258478) | marine sediment metagenome | biome: marine; feature: seafloor; material: sediment; isolation source: oil-polluted sediment collected from 3 locations (0.5 km, 0.7 km and 0.9 km)... | place: USA: Gulf of Mexico ... | reverse complement strand
AAATCCATACTAAATATAGTGATATTATAGACTTTACACTACCAAAAGAACAACGTCAAAAAGATGGTAGCAGAATGGTTATTTTTAACTCAGCAAATTATTTAGAAATTGCTATGTATAGAAGTAATTGTAATACAGTGGGTAGTGCTTTTACTCTTTTAGGATTAAAATATAGAGATGTAATCACCATAAAATTCACCGAAAACTAATACTTTTATGTTTACACGAATTGTAAAAATGAGTTTTAACCCTTCTAAAATTGAAATTTTTCTTAAGAATTTCAATAACAATAAAGAACAAATCCGAAATTTCGAAGGTTGTCATTTATTAAAATTATATAGGGATAAAAATAACCCATCCATATTTTTCACTTATAGTTATTGGGAATCCGATGATGCTCTAGAAGCTTATAGAAACTCTGAACTGTTTAAAAATGTTTGGGCGGAAACAAAAATACTTTTCAACAACAAACCTGATGCTTGGAGCGTTGATACTATTGCAAAGTTGGAGTAGCCGAAATTAATAAATGCCTTATTACATCAAAGACTATTTATGAAACCTATTTTAATTAAAGAACTAAATTCATTTTTTTCGTCACCAATAGCCTACCTTGTGATTGCAGTTTACTTGGTAATGAATGGACTATTTTTATGGGTATTTCAAGGTGATTTCAATATTTTACATGCAGGTTTCGCAGATTTAAACAGCTATTTTTTTATAGCCCCATGGATCTTTATTTTTTTAATCCCAGCAATTACTATGCGTAGTTTCTCTGATGAAATAAACACAGGAACTATTGAAATTTTAAAAACAAAACCGTTTACACATTGGCAACTAATTTTAGGGAAATACTTAGCTTCCCTATTATTGATTGCAATTGCCATCCTTCCAACACTTGTATATGTTATCAGTATTTATCAATTAGGAAATCCAATTGGAAATATTGAATTTGGAACTACAATTGGCTCGTTTTTAGGCTTGTTATTTTTGGTGAGTGCTTATACAGCTATTGGACTATTTTCTTCAACAGTTTCTAAAAATCAGATTGTCTCTTTTATCATAGCTGTTTGTATTACTCTTTTTTTACATCAAGGATTTGAGGTCATTTCAAATTATAACCTTTTTGGCAATTTAGACTACTTCATTCAAAAATTTGGTATGAGTGAACATTACAATAGTATTAGTAAAGGAGTTATTGATACCCGCGATTTAATTTACTTTATTTCTGTCACTTTTTTCTTTTTATTTTTAACCAAATTTAGAATACAACATGAACAATAAGTATTCTAAAATAGTATTGATATTTGTTGGGATTCTGCTACTTAATTTTAGCAGTTCTAACGTCTATAAACGATTTGATCTAACAGAAGATCAACGTTATACTCTATCTAATGCGACAAAATCAATTGTTAAAAATATTGACGATATTGTTATTATTAAAGTATACTTGCAAGGAGATTTTCCTGCCGAATTTAAAAGACTTCAAATAGAAACAAAACTTCACTTAGAAGAATTAAAATCGCTCAATAAAAAAATTCAATTTCGGTTTATAAACCCTTCTAAAATCTCTCAAGAACTAATTAATAATGGTTTAAATCCTAGCCGCCTCCAAGTTCAAGAAAATGAAAAACTTTCGGAAATTGTTATCTTTCCTTGGGCTGTTATATCCTCTAATAAGGGCACTGAAAAGGTTTCTCTTTTAAAAGATGTTTTTACAAATTCTCAAGACGAACAACTTGAAAGTTCTATTCAAAATTTAGAATATGCATTTGCAAACGCAATACATAAAGTTTCCTCTAAAAAATCAAGAACTATTGCTATCATTAAAGGGAATGGTGAGCTTAACGATATTTACATCGCTGACTTTTTAAGAAAACTAAATGACTATTATTTCTTAGCTCCATTCACCTTAGATTCTGTTTCAGATCAACCACAAAAAACACTTAAAGAAATTTTAAAATTCGATCTAGCTATCATAGCAAAACCAACAGAAAAATTTACTGAAGAAGAAAAATTCACCTTAGATCAGTATATAATGAATGGTGGTAAATCACTATGGTTGATTGACAATGTACATGCTGAATTGGATAGTTTAATGCAAACTGGAGAAGCCTTAGCGTATCCAAGAGATTTAGGATTAACTGATTTGTTCTTTAATTACGGTATTCGAATAAACTTAGATTTGATTACTGATTTATATTGTTCTGAAATTCCTTTGGCTACTGGAAATATTGGAAATCAAACGCAATTCAGCTCATTTCAATGGCGTTATTTCCCTTTAATAAACTCTCCTAACAACCACGCAATAAATACAAATATTAAAGCAGTAAACTTAAAATTTCCCAATAGTATAGACACGCTTAAAAATAGCATTCATAAAACAGTGTTACTAAAAAGTTCCAAACTGTCAAAACCAATTGGAACACCTACTATTGTATCTTTAAAAACCATCGCTCAAAAACCAAACCATTCAGATTATAACCAAGGAGAAAAGCCAATTGCTGTTTTATTAGAAGGAAGTTTTAAATCGGCCTACAAAGGTCGTGTTAAACCGTTTAGTTTTGAAAACTCTAAAGAAAACAGTGTTGATACTAAAATGGTAATCGTTGCTGATGGTGATATTATTGCTAATGAAATTTCAAAAGGAAAACCCCTTGAATTGGGTGTTAATAAATGGACCAATCAACACTATGGTAATAAAGAGTTTTTATTGAATACTGTCAATTACTTATTAGATGATACTGGACTAATTAATATTCGGTCTAAAAAAGTAAAAATAAACTTTCTAAACAAGCAAAAAGCATTTACTGAAACCCGAAAATGGCAATTAATAAACATTCTATTTCCTATTATTATTTTAACTGTTTTTGGAGTTCTCTTTAATTATTTCAGAAAGAAAAAGTATCAATAACTCATCTTCCTCTTCATCATAAATTATTGTTAAAATTAAATCCTTGCAAAGGATGGGGTTTTATATATGTTATATTTGTTACTTAAACTCAAAACTATCTACTATGTTAAAAAAATTAGCAATCCTTTTTGTAGTAATTGGATTCACTTCTACAGTAAATGCACAAATTAAAACACCTCAACCTAGTCCTTCTTCAAAAATAGAACAGGTTGTTGGTTTAACTGATGTTTCCATAGAATATTCGAGACCTGCTATGCGAGGTAGAGCAATTTTCGGTGGACTTGTACCTTACGGAAAAGTATGGAGAACAGGAGCAAATGCCAATACCAAAGTAACTTTTAGTGATAATGTGACCGTTGACGGGCAAGAATTAAAAAAAGGAACTTATGCCGTTTATACTATTCCTAATGAAACTTCATGGGAAGTAATTTTCTATAGTGATTCAAACAACTGGGGAACTCCTCAAAAATGGGACGATAGCAAAGTTGCTGCAAAAACCACAGTGCCAGCATCTATTATTCAAGCAAAAATTGAATCGTTTACTATTGGAATTGACGATATAAAATCTGGATCAGCTGTTCTAGGTATCCTTTGGGATAATGTATATGTTGGTGTAACTTTTGAAGTACCAACTGACAAAATTGCTTCTAAAAGTATTGAAACTACTATGGCAGGACCTTCAGGGAATGATTATTTCCAAGCTGCTTCCTATTACCATACTGAAGGAAAAGATCTAAAACAGGCTTTAGCCTGGATGCAAAAAGCAACTGATGTTGAGAACCCTCCTTTTTGGTATTTACGTAGAATGAGCTTAATTCAAGCTGATCTAGGTGATAAAACTGGAGCCATTTCCACTGCAAAACAATCATTGATTGGTGCAGAAAAAGCGAATAATGCCGATTATGTTAAAATGAACAAAGAATCAATTGCAGAATGGCAACAATAATGATCAAAAGATTAAAATTTACACTCTTTTTTCTTTTAGTTGCAACGATAGCTTTCGCTCAAGAAAGTCCACGAAAACAAGCAATTGGAAAAGTAGGGGAAGTAACTGTTACTGTTGATTATGGTGCTCCTAGCGTTAAAGGAAGGACTATCTGGGGAGGTCTGGAAAAATACGGAATGGTTTGGAGAGCAGGCGCTAATGAAAATACAACAATTTCCTTTGATACTGATGTGAAAATTGGAACTTATATTGTACCTGCAGGAAAATATGGATTTTTTATAATTCCAACTGAAAACAGCGAGTGGGTGCTTATTTTAAATAAAAAAAATAATGGATGGGGAGCCTATTCCTATACAAAAGACGATGACCTTTTACGGATTAACACTACACCAAAATTTGTAGATAATACTCAAGAAGTTTTAGAGTATACTATTGTTAAAAAAGGTGTATTACTTTCTTGGGGTAAAGCGAAAGTTTTACTCCCAGTTAACTAAATTTTTTTAGATTGATTTTTAGTTATTAAACCACCTTTTAAAAGGTGGTTTTTTTATATTATAATTTTACTCACGTTCTTCAAACGGAATAACAATACCTTTTTCCAAGTAGTTTTTTAGAGCGTTTAAAAGCGTCGCCCAGCAAAATGAAGACCTTCTATAGTGGTCATTGCATTTAGGCCAACCCTTATGCCAAAATCTAAGTTGGGTATTCCCTTTTATTTCACACATATCAAACCCAATAATTGTTCCGTTCCAATCGGTATCAGCTTTAATCATTTGAAGTTGAAACGTTTTATTTTCTGAATGTTCAATTACACTAGCAAACCAATCATATTCAGGTGTAAAGTAAAAGTTATATTCACCTCCAACCACTGGAGTTCCTGTACACTTCAAGGGCCACCACTGAATTAAATGTTTTGGCATTGTTACTACTTCAAAAACATCCGATACTGGAACATTAATCAATAGATCATGATAGATTTCAAAACTATTGTTTGCCTTATTTTCCATTTATTTTTCTGTAGTTTTTTAATTCTTCAATTACCACTCACATTATCCATTTTTATTTTGATTATTTTTAAAACAACCAAAAAAACTGCTCCACCACAAAATGAGATTAATGCATTTAACATGAATAAATTTAGGTTTACACTTCCTAATTGCATAACTGACGTAGGGTCAAAACCGAATCGACCCAAAGATTTTATAAAAAATATACTTCCAAAAACTCCTGCAATCGTATTACCAACGCTTCCAAAAGAATACTTCTTAAAAACAAAACCAGTTAAATTTGCTCCAATTATTCCAATAAAAATACTTATTAATGAAATTAATGTGTCGGTCATAAATTATTTCATTTACTAATGTCCATAATCCATTTTATCTATTTTTCCTCCTAAAAGTCTCTTTTGAACAATCAAATACACAAATAAAAGAATAAACCCAACTATTCCCCAGTTTAAAGCAACCGACAGTCCATATTGAGATGTAGCCGTATTATAAATGGTAAGAGATTCATGTACACTGTTTGTTGAAGGTAATAATACCGGAAACAAAGAGGCTAAGGAAGATGTTATTCCACCAAGAATTAACATCGTGGACAGCACGAACCCATAAATATCTTTTTTAATAGTTTTGATAAAAAAAAGTCCAATTAACCCTACTAAATACAATAATGGAAATACTAATAAATATGGTTTCTCAATAAAATTATTCAAAGAATCTGGATTGATTATTTGCCAAACAACTAATGACAATATTGTTAAAAGAAAAAGCAATATGTTTAGCTTAAAAATGACCTTTTTTAGTTGGTTATTTATAGATGAATTTGTTTTTAATATAATCCAATTTGCACCATGAATTGCTAAGGTAACTACAGATATCAACCCAATAATAATAGTGAACCAATCAATAACTCCTGGAGTTTCACTAAGCGGACTAAAACTACTATCCCAAAGCGGTAAGAAAAAGTAATGCCCTTCATATAAAGATATTTCATTCTCAACACCTCCCAAGTTTACACCTCTTACAATATTTCCAAGTGCAATTCCAAAAAATAATGCCAATAACAAACTAGAAACTCCAAAAGAGGTATCCCAAATATCTTTCCACATTTGAAAATTAAACTGACTCCGAAATTCTAAACCAATTGCCCTAAAAATTATCAGCCATAAAACAATAATTAAAGGAAGGTAAAACCCACTAAAAACCGATGCATAAAATGTTGGGAAAGCCATAAAAAGCATTCCTCCAGCAACAACAAGCCATACTTCATTAGAATCCCAAAACAACCCAGCAGATTTTGCAATTACTTCTTTATCCTCCTCTTTTTTTGCCAAGAACAAATGAATAATTCCTGTTCCAAAATCATACCCATCTAAAATAAAAAAAACAGCTAAAACAATTGCAATTATTATATACCAAAATACTTCCATAATTAATGTTTTTGAGGTGTAGGTCCCTGATGAATCGTTTTTCCAACTAATACTAAAAATAGCAATCCTAACAACATATATAAGCCAACAAATCCTAAGAGTGTGAATAAGGTGTTTCCTGATGAAACTGTTGGTGATATTCCTTCACTAGTTTTTAATAATCCGTACACTAAATAAGGTTGTCTTCCCAATTCAGCAACATACCAACCTGTAATATTAGCAATATACGGGAAAGGCACTAAAAACATCAGCACCCAAAGTAAGGTTTTCATACCATAAATTTTTCTTCTCCACAAAAAGAACACCGCCAAACTCATAATAGCAATAAATATAGTTCCCAACCCTACCATAATATGATATGAATAATAGAGCGCTGGTATGTTATCTGGTAATTCTTCATCTTTAAATTGATCCATTCCAGGAATTTGCTTATCCCACTCTTGATAGGTCAAAAAACTAAGAATATTTGGAACAGCAATTTTATTATCTAATTTCTTCTCTACCATATTTGGTTGCCCAATTAATACAATTTCAGCACCTGCATCTTCAGTTTCAAAAATCCCTTCCATAGCTGCAAAAGTTGCTGGCTGGTATTTGGCAACATTTTTAGCATTCCAATCTCCTGTTGGAAATGCTAACAGTAAACTTGAAACAAACCCAAATAGCACACCTGTTTTTAAAAATAATTTTCCATATTCTAAATTTTTATTTCTCAACAAATAAAACGCTCCTATACTTGCAACTACAAAAGAAGAAGTTACTACAGAAGCCACTTGATTGTGTAAAAATGCTGGTAAAAGCCATGGATTGCTAAATAAGGCCGAAAAATTCTCTAATACAAATTTACCATTCTCGAGAATTTCATATCCCACTGGGTGTTGCATCCAAGCGTTGGTAGCTAATATAAAATAACCACTTGCCCAAGATCCTAAGAAAACTAAAAAACCAGTTAAAAAATGTAATTTTTGACCCATTAATTTTTCGCCAAAAATAAAAAGTGCTAAGAAAGAGGATTCTAAAAAGAAAGAGAACATCCCTTCCATGGCTAGTGTTTGCCCAATAATACCACCTGTTAACTCTGAAAATTTAGCCCAATTGGTACCAAATTGAAATTCCATAGGAATTCCAGTAATAACTCCCATAGTAAAATTTACAGCGAATATTTTCATGAAAAACTTAGCCGCATTATTATATTTCTCGATTTTAGTTTGTAAAAACCTCCATTTAAAAAAGACTATCATTAACGATAATCCCATGGTTAATTGAGGAAATATATAGTGAAATGTGATAGTAAATGCAAACTGCAACCTATCATAGAAAATCATATCTTCCATGTTGTTTATTTTTATAGCAAAGTTAATTTTTATTCCTTAAAATTCAATTACTAGTACGAATTGTTATGTATCTTTTATTTCCTTTTTAATAAGTCTTTCAAAGCCACTTCAAGTGTTGGAAATTGAAAATGAAATCCTGCTAATTTTAATTTTTCAACAGACACCCTACTTCCTTCCAATATTATTTTAGCCATCTTTCCAAACATCAGCTTCATTACAAAAGCTGGAACATTTGGAAACCAAAATGGTTTCTTTAAAATCCTTGCCAACATTCTCGTAAATTCCTTATTTGTAGTATGCTCAGGTGCAACGGCATTGTAAGGACCATTCATTTGAGTATCTTCTATTGCTTTGATAAAAATAGCACACAAATCATCTATATGAATCCATGGCATGTACTGTTTCCCATTTCCTATAGGAGAACCAACACCCATATTAACTGGCGTTTTCATTTTTGATAAGGCTCCTCCTTCTTCTGAAAGAACAACACCTATTCTAATTTTTACAGTTCTAATTCCTAAACTTCTAATTTTTACAGCCATTTGCTCCCATAGCCTACATGTATTTCCTAAAAAATCATTTTCGGGTAAATCTGTTTCTGTATAAATTGTATTGGAAGTAGTGACTCCATAATAACCTATTGCTGAGGCTGATATAAAAGCACTTAATTTTTTATTTTGTTTTTTTAGTTCCCTGAAAATTAATTGTCCTGTATCTACACGACTGTCAACAATAAGTCGTTTTCTTTTAGGTGTCCATCTTTTATCTCCTATATTGGCTCCAGCAAGATGAATTATATAGTCTGCTGTTTCAATGGCTTCTTTTTCAATTTCCATCGCATCCAAATTCCAAGTATAGGTATGAAAATTACCATACTTCTTTGCAGTTCTACTTAGTATAGCTACTTCATACCCTAATGCTTGTAAACGATTACAAAGTCGTTTACCTACCAGTCCATTTCCTCCAGTTACCACTACTTTTGCCATAATTATTTTTGAAAATTGTATTGGTTATTTGCTATTTTAAAGCAAATGCTACAGCACTTTCAGCATGTATTTTTGTAGTATCAAAAATTGGGATTGCAACATCTGAACCATTAATTAACAGTGGTATTTCAGTACAACCCAACACCACTCCTTGAGCTCCATCTTTTATAGCTTTATTAATTATTATTTGGTATTCTTTTTTTGAGGTTTCTCTTATTTTTCCTTGTACAAGTTCATCATAAATAATTTTATGTACAATTTCTCCGTCACTTTTATTTGGAATTATTACTTGGACATTAAAATCTTTTATAAGTATTTCCTTTAAAAAGTCTTTTTCCATAGTAAACTTTGTTCCCAATAACAATACTGTTTTTAATTGCTGTTTTTTTATCTCCTTCCCTGTTGCTTGTGCAATATGCAAAAAAGGAATATTCGTATTTTTTATAATTTCATCACTACATAAATGCATAGTATTCGTGCATAAAACTAATAGTTCTGCTCCTGCATTTTCTAGGTTTTTAGCACAGGTTACCATCACTTTATTTAGCGTGTCCCAATCTCCTTTGTGCTGTAGTTTCTCAATTTCAGCAAAATCGACAGAGTCCATTATACATTTGGCAGAATGAAAACCGCCCAATACTTCTTTTACCTTTTTATTTATGATCTCATAATAAACTTGAGACGATTCCCAACTCATTCCTCCTATCAATCCAATTTTTTTCATAGTTTCAGTTGCTAATTAGTTGATTTCTTATTCAATGTAAATTTCCAGTGGAATACCATTTGGGTCGCGAGAATAGAACGCATAATATGTTGGAGTATATTCTGGATATTTTTGAGGTTCACGAGTAATTTCAACCTGAAGAGTTTTCACCAATCTAAACACCTCATCAACTTCAGATTCATCTTCTAACTCAAAGGCCAAATGGTCTAATCCTACATTCCGAACAAAAGATTTGCTCTCTTTTTGTTTGTCAAACCGTATCCACAGATTATGCTCACCCTGCTTATACGATTTCATCATTCCAAAATCAGCTTTATGAATATGGTCTATTTTAAAACCTATTTTAGTTAGCAATGCATCGTAAAATAATTCTGATTCTTGAAAGTCTTTAACATTTAAGATAATATGCCCTATTTTTGCTTTCATTGGTGATTTTTACGCTAATCATTAATACTAGTATGCCCTCAGAGAGAAATATCACTCTCATCTAAAAGTACTACAATTAATTGATAGAAAAATCTATTAAAGAAGAAACTCCAATAAAAAGTTATAACAATTATTTATTTACACAGGTCTATATTATTTCCAATTCAATATTTCGTCTATCTGCAAGTGATCTCCAAAATCTTTACCATAGTATGCTTTGTAAATAGTTTGATTTTCATCAATAAGAAAATCTGCGGGAATAATAGGTTTATCATTCATAGATCTCATATTAAAAAAACCACTAGTCATAACCTGTATCATTTTAAGGGGTTTCAGAACAGCTTTTAGCATACCCATTGATGATTGTTCAACACCATATTTTTTATAAATTTCAAGTTTGGGATCAGGAATTATTGGGAACGGGGCTTTCTGCTTACCGGCATACTGAAAGATACCTTCTTTTGTTGCAGAAAAAAAAACAATTATCTCAATTTGATTTTTCTGAAACTCAGCATAATTATTTATCAACTGATTAATTCTTAGATTACAAAAAGGACAAGAAGCCCCTCTAAAAAAGCTTAGTAGTATTTTTTTTCCTTTATAATCTATTAAGTCTACTTTGTTTCCTAAATAATCGTTTACAATAAAATCAATTGAATGATTATTCTTCTTTAGTTTATTCATATCGGCATTGAATTTTATTATTAGGCGGTAGAAAACGAAACTACTTACAACTTATAATATCCAATAAAAATACTTTTTAATCCAGCTACATACTTTTAGCCTATGTTAGATATTATTATTAAATGTGTCTATATCAATAATAATTTTACCAAATTGCTTCCCATTATCCATCTTATCAAAAGCTGAGTTAATTTCTTGAGTGGAATAAACTGAGTCAATTACCGGGTTTATTTTTTTTGAAGAAACCAGGTCTATCATTTTCTTAAATTCTTCTTTTCTTCCCATAGTTGTCCCATGAATAGATAATTGTTTCCAGAAAATTAACTTAGGATCCAGATTCAAAATAGTACCTGTTGTTCTTCCAAATAGTGCAATTCTACCACCTGGATTAGCCAATTCAGTTAATTTAGCAAAACCACTTCCGGCAGCACTGTCTATAATTACATCAAACCCTTCAACCATTTCTAATAATTTAACATTCCAGTTACTGTCTTTATAATTAACACCGCCTTTTGCTCCCAATTCTATGGCCTTTAATATTTTAGTATCATCACCTGATGTAACATATACTTCGGCTCCAGCCGCAACAGCAAAACTTAAAGCAAATGAGGCTGCTCCACCACCAATTCCAGTAATTAATACCTTGTTGTTATTCTCTAATTCTCCTCTGGTGAATAATGCACGATATGCCGTTAATCCAGCCAAAGGAAGTGCTGCTGATTCCTTAAATGAAAGGTGTTCGGGTTTAGAGAATACATATTGAGAATCTATGCTTATATATTCGGAAAAAGTTCCTTGTGTTGGAAATCCTAGTATCTCATAATTCGGTCCATGAACCCTATCATTTACTCCCCAATTTATTGACGGATTTATAATAACTTTATCACCTTTTTTTAAGTGACTCACATTAGCTCCTACTTCTTCAATTATTCCTGCTCCATCTGATCCCATTATAATATCTGAATCACTTTTTAAATCCTTTTCTTTGAGCGACCAAAGTTCGTGATGATTAAGTGCTGAAGCTTTTAATTTGATTAAAACATTAGCATGTGATAATAGCGGTTGATCAACATCCTTTGTTTCTAATTCATATGTTTTTTGGTTCAATACAATTGCTTTCATTTACTATATTTTATTTAACCTAATTAACAATCAGAAAATACAACAGTTCTTTATCTAAAGGTGTTCGATGTATTTATGTCTGATTATCTAATATTTACGAGATTTATAATGATTTAAAGATGTCATTCCTGCGAAGGTAGGAATGACAAACCAACTATAAAATACACTAATTCTTTAATTTGTGTCATTTTATTTATGACGAACTCTCGTTATTTAGCATCTGCCATTTTAAAAGTTTGAAGTAACGTTGCTAATGCCATCACCAACGCGCATCCAAATAAATTCAGCCATAAATAAGGCATCCAATCATACCACCAGCCAACAATTACAATTACTTGTGTAATTAAGGCCGCTACAAAAACAGCATTGCTTTTTACATATTTTATAAAAAATGCCAACAGAAAAATACCCAGTACGTTTCCATAAAAAATAGAACCAATTATGTTAACGAGTTGAATTAAATTATCAAATAAATTGGCAAAACTGGCAACTAATATGGCTATAATCCCCCATCCCAATGTAAACAACTTCGTGACTTTTACATAGTGCTGATCAGACTTTTCAATGGTTAAATTTCTTTTGTATAAATCAATGGTGGTAGTACTCGCCAAGGCATTTAGCTCAGATGCGGTACTTGACATTGCTGCGGATAAAATTACCGCCAACAAAAGACCTATTAATCCTCTTGGAAGATTATTTAAGATAAAATAAATGAACACATAATCTTTATCGTTCGTTTCATTATCTGCATCTGCTTTTTTAATCAGTTTTTTTGCCTGTTCACGGTTCTCTTTTTCTAATGAATTTAACTGCTGAATTTCTTTTACTAAATTTTCGTCTGATAAATTATTTCCATACTTATAATTAGCAATTGCTTTTTTATTTTCTAATGAAGTGTGCTTGTCCTCTAGCGATTTATATTCTTCTGCGTAGATAGAATTTTTTACCGATTCAGTTGCAGCAGGGTTGAAATTTAATGGTGAAGCATTGAACTGATAAAAAACAAAAACCATCACTCCTACTAATAAAATAAAAAACTGCATTGGCACTTTTAACAAACCGTTAAAAACAAGCCCTAACTGCATTTCTTTTACAGATTTTCCCGATAAATAACGTTGCACCTGGCTTTGATCTGTACCAAAATAAGACAATGCTAAAAAAGTTCCTCCAATAATTCCACTCCAAAACGTATATCTGTTATCTAAATTGAATGAAAAATCCAACACTTCCATTTTACCGCTTGCTCCTGCAATTTTTAATGCTTTTCCAAATGTAATATCAGCTGGTAAATAGCTTACTATTAAATAGAACGCCACAAACATTCCAGCAAATATTACGGCCATTTGATGCTTCTGAGTAACACTTACCGCTTTTGTACCTCCACTAACCGTATAAATAATTACCAATACTCCAATAATTATATTTAAAGTCGTTAAATCCCAACCAAGTACGGCAGATAAAATAATAGCTGGCGCAAAAATGGTAATTCCTGCAGCTAAACCACGTTGAATTAGGAATAAAATAGCGGCTAAACTTCTTGTTTTTAAATCAAAACGAGTTTCTAAATATTCATAGGCTGTAAAAACTTTCAATCGGTGATAAATAGGAATAAAAACCAAACAAATAATCACCATCGCAATTGGCAACCCGAAGTAGAATTGCACAAAACCCATTCCACTGTGAAATGCCTGTCCGGGAGTTGATAAAAAAGTAATTGCACTGGCTTGTGTTGCCATAACAGACAAACCAATGGTCCACCATTTGGCATCACTTCCACCTTTAATAAAATCAGTTACATTCTTACTTCCTCTTGTTTTCCATGCGCCATAAGAAACGATAAACAATAAGGTCCCTATCAATATAATCCAGTCGAGTTGTTCCATCGTTTATGAATAAGTTTTCATTAATAGATAAAACAGTACTATATATATTGCATTGGCAATTAAAACTGCAGTGTATTCCTTTTTCCAACTATATTTTTGTTTTGCCATGCTTAGTTTTTTAGTGGTTTTTCAATATTATTTTTCCCAACTGAAAGCATATTTGCAAACAATTTGTAGGCTCCAGGAACTCCAGCTGGCAATTCTCTAAAAAAACTTAATCCTGTATAAATATAATTTCCTTCACCGTACTTCGCAATTAATAAACTTCCATTTTTTTCGGTCTCATTTTTATCATTCATACTTAGCACTGCTTCAAAATTCGCATCCCATTCATTTGGAAAATAGAGCCCGCGTTCTTGCACCCAGCCTTCAAAATCATGTGAAGTAATTTTATTCGGGTAATTTAATAACTCATGAGATGGTTTTAACATACGAACTTCAGCATTCTCATCGGTAACTCTATCACGTGATAATTTTAACGAATAAGGAGCCAATTCGTCCACTTTTAATCTGTGACTTGTATTGTATTGTACAATCATAGTCCCTCCATTATTCACATAATTATGCAAGTGCTTTTGATAAAATTTTGCTCGGTTGTTCGTATTGTATGCTCGAATTCCTAAAATAACAGCATCAAAATTTTCTAATTTACTTGGAGTAATATCGTCAGCCTTTAATTCAACAACCGTATAACCTATTTGGCGTAAACTTGTTGGAACCACATCTCCTGCACCTTGAATATATCCAATTACCTGCCCTTTTTTCTGAATATTTAATCGGACTACTTTTGCTTCTGAAGGCATACTAATAGACTGAAATGGAATATGAGCATAATCTATTTCAATCAATTCATTCATATATACTTTAGCTCCTATTTCAATTATCGGAGAAATAATTCCTTCTGATTGATGGACTGGCGGAATAACTTCAAATTCAAAGCGTTGTTCTTCACCCCGTTGCTCTAAATTAAATGTATAATTTGTAGGTGATACTGTCCAGTTATCTGGAATACGTAAACTAACTTTTCCCTGTAAGTTATCTCTAACAGACTTCACTTTTATCGTGATTTTTTGGGCAGCATCATCTCCAAAAATAAATACCTTTTCATCAAAATTAGCCGATACTTCTGGTAGTATTTCAAATGGTTGGTATACTTCCCCTTTTACAGGGTCGTTGTATTTATACACCACTTCTTTTTTGAAAACAATTGCATATCCATCAAAATCAACATTAAAATTGGCATACATCGCTCTAGATGTTTCTGGTAAACCAATTTGGCTTTTATCAGCAACTTTGTACATTCCCAATGTTCCTTTTTCTGTCAACCAATACGGGCTCGTTTTTGCTATATCTGAAGGAATTTCAAGCTCCATTGAAAACCGATGTGGTTGATTATTTCTTAGCTCTATTTTGTCTTCATTTATCACATTTAACGGGCTAACTTGCACACTTTTCAACGTAATTTGGTAATCACTTCTGTTAATAGCTTCAATTTTAAGTGTGTTTTTTGCAGTTGGTGTTGTAGATGAGTTATTGGCAACGGCCTCTAGATACAATCCTGCACATGCCGCAATAAGTTGTTTTATTTCGTTGGATTTTAGTTTCTTCCAATGCTCGTTTTCTAATTCTTGAATTAATTTATAGGCTTCTATCAATTCTTCAATACAAGCAGATGGGTTTTTAAAATCGAAATCATTTTCTACTTTTTTTAGAAGTGCTCCAATTTCTCTTCCTCCTTTTAATCGATTCCAAGAAGTATCAATTCCATCAAATACATTTCCGTTAGCGGGAAACTCCCCTTTTACAAATTCTAAATATTCTGTTTGACTACCTCTTGTTCCAGTACTTCCAAATCCTTGTGACTGATGCTGACTTCTACTCAAGGAAGCTATTTCACTATTAGACAGTCCTTTATTTGAGTAATAAGTACCTATATCTATACTTACTAAATTGGATTTATCTGCTTTTGCAAAATTTCCTCTACTTCCATAAAACCACCACGAAGTATTAAAAAGAAGCCTTTTTGGTTGCCAAATGGCGTCATTTTGCAAATGTGTTTTATAGGTTTTATCTGAAGCTAATTCGAAAGCTTCAGAACCTAACATAGCAGAGGAAGTATGATGCCCGTGAGTTGTTCCAGGTGTTCTATGATTAAATCTGTTAATAATTACATCTGGCTTAAATTTCCGAATTACAGATACTACATCACTCAATACCTCCTCTTTATTCCAAATTTCTAAGGTTTCATTGGGATGCTTTGAGTAGCCAAAATCGTTGGCTCGTGTAAAAAATTGTTGTCCGCCATCAATTCTTCTGGCAGCTAATAATTCTTGGGTTCTAATAACACCTAACAATTCTCTAATTTCTGGACCTACTAAATTCTGACCTCCATCACCTCTTGTTAAGCTTAAATAAGCTGTTTGAGCTTTGATGTCATTTGAAAAATAGGAGATTAAACGAGTGTTCTCATCATCTGGATGTGCCGCTATATATAAAACCGTTCCTAAAAAATTTAATTTTTGAATGGATTCATAAATATCTCCCGAAGTTGGTTTTTGAGGTGCTTGCGCATATGTAATTAAAGAACAAAAAAATGATACGAATACAACTGCCAGTATTTTTTTCATGTGTTTATATTTGTTGTTTTTTTAACGGTCACATGCTCTTCGCTATTCATCATTCCCTTGGGCGATAAACATTTTAACATGCTCGTTTCATATAAAATTCGATTGTTTTAGTAGTCAAACAAATATAAAATTTAATTCACAGGTTCACATTTCCTCACAACTAATTAACATAATTATAACTTTTAAAGTAGCCATTTGCTATTTTAATCTAGATATTTAAACTACATTTAGGCTACTTAAAAACTGTTAATAAAAATCTTTTTTAAAACAACATTTTTAGAATATATTTGTAAATCATTCTATTAAAATAATCGTACATGAAATTTATAGTATCAAGTAGTCAATTATTAAAACAACTTCAAGTTTTAGGAG
>JQIA01000820.1_pt1 | contig 16446 bp, 14 predicted proteins | sample 811431 | NCBI WGS metagenome assembly JQIA01 (sample SAMN02998118, study PRJNA258478) | marine sediment metagenome | biome: marine; feature: seafloor; material: sediment; isolation source: oil-polluted sediment collected from 3 locations (0.5 km, 0.7 km and 0.9 km)... | place: USA: Gulf of Mexico ... | reverse complement strand
AAACCGAATTATAATATGTGCTGTTCGGGAGGTGGTGAGATTAAATTAAGATGTGGCTTCGGATAATTTTTAAAACGATATTCTATTTGCTTTAAAGTTTTAAATGTTAAAAACCCATCAGAATCATTTGGATGTGATTCAAAAATTATTTCAAAAGTCTTTTCAGACTCCTTTTCCTTCTTTTCTTCTTCTTTTTCAGAAAAATCAGAAAAACTAGAAATATCTATAGAATCATCAATTGCAACAAGTATTGATGGCGCAAAATTAATGGCCATAAATAATACTGTAAAGAAAATTGCAATTGCGTTCTTCATCCTTTTTTTTAATAGTTGGCGAAAATAGTATATTTCCTTGTTTTTTATGTTAATAAAAACAAAAATATCTTTAATGAGTTCGAAAATTTTAGTGCATATAATTAATTAACAGTGTCTTTTTTATTGTTCTAAGCATAATATTTTGGAAACATTAAGTTAACATTGGTTTTGGTTCTTTGCAGCGACAAAAAACTAATACTGATATGAAACTTAAACTATTGCTTACGGCTTTAGCTCTTTTTACTTTCGCGTTTATTAGCGCTCAAGAAATCCCTTCACCTAAATTTGGAAAGGGTCTTTTTAACCTTGTTGGTCAAGACAGTTCTTGGACTATGAAAATTGGTGCAAGAATGCAATTTTTGGCGATTGCCAATTTTGAAGATGGAGAAAGTACAGAATCAAACTTTTTAGTGCGACGTGCACGATTAAAATTTGACGGTTTTGCATTTAGCCCAAAACTTAAATACAAACTAGAATTAGGACTCTCTAATAGAGATATTTCTGGAGCTTCTCCATTTACTAGTAACGCTCCAAGGTATATTCTTGATGCTGTTGTGAAATGGAATTTTCATGAAAACTTTGAATTATGGTTTGGTCAAACTAAACTTCCAGGAAATAGAGAGCGGGTAATTTCGTCGGCGAATTTACAGCAAGTAGATCGCTCACTTTTAAATAGCAGGTTCAATATTGATCGTGATCTTGGCATTCAGCTTAGACACCATTTTAAATTGTCGGACAATTTTGTGGTTAAAGAGATTTTTTCAATCGCACAAGGCGAAGGTAGAAATGTTACTACAGGAAATTTAGGAGGTCATGAGTTCACAGGTCGACTAGAATTATTGCCATTTGGTAATTTCTCAAGTAAAGGTGATTATAAAGGATCTGATTTAAAACGCGAAAGCACACCAAAATTAGCCTTTGGTATCACTTACGACCATAACAACAATGCGGTTAAAAACAGAGGTAACCAAGGGTCTTATATGGAGACCGATGCTGGGTTTCATGAAACCAATATAAATACATTGTTTATCGATGCCATGTTTAAATACAAAGGCTTCTCGTTTATGGCAGAATATGCAGACAGAGATGCTAAAGACCCTTTTGCTAAAAACACAGATGGTACTTTAACTGGCACTGTTGTTCAAGTTGGTAAAGGGCTAAACTTACAAACGGGTTATTTATTAAAAAACAATTGGGAAGTTTCTGGTCGCTATACAAATATTGAATTGAATAAAACAATTACTGGGAAAAACAAAGAACAGCAATACACTTTAGGGGTTTCCAAATTTATTGTTGGTCATAGTTTAAAGGTACAGTCTGATATTAGCTATCTAGATGTTAGTGGTGCTAATAGCCAATTAATGTACAGATTACAATTTGATATTCATTTTTAAAACATAACGTTTACATAACGTTGCACTAAAGTACACTATAGATATTTGCAAACAATTTATAACTAACTATGGATAATATATATTTATTAATGATTGTTGCCCTAGGCTGCTTAGCTATTGCTGATTTGGTTGTAGGAGTGAGTAATGATGCTGTTAACTTTTTAAATTCGGCACTGGGATCGAAAGCCGTTTCATTTAAAACCATAATGATTGTTGCTAGTATAGGTATTGCCTGTGGAGCCGTATTTTCAAGTGGTATGATGGAGGTTGCCCGTAAAGGTATTTTTAACCCGGGAGAATTCATGTTTGATGAAATCATGTACATTTTTATGGCGGTTATGATTACTGATATCTTGTTATTAGATTTCTTTAACACCTTAGGAATGCCAACTTCTACAACGGTTTCAATTGTTTTTGAATTATTAGGAGCAGCCGTAGCCATGGCATTGATAAAGATTGGTGCAGACGGTGGAAGCTTTTCAGATTTAGTAATCTATATAAATACCTCTAAGGCCACTCAAATTATTTTTGGGATACTACTCTCGGTCGTCGTCGCATTTTCCATAGGTGCTTTTGTACAATGGGTATCAAGACTGTTATTATCTTATAACTTCCAGAAAAAAGAAAATTGGGTAGGTGCTATATTTGGAGGTGTTGCGTTAACTGCAATGGTGTATTTCATCTTAATGAAAGGTATAAAAGGTGCAGACATTGCTAATGAGAGTTTCGATATTATTGGTGGTGCAACCATTAAAGATTTCTTAGAAAATGAAGTCTTATCGATTATAGCTGTAAGTTTAGTGTTTTGGTCATTGTTATCGTTTGTGTTGATAAACTTCCTTAAAACCAATATCTATAAACTCATCATTATTGTAGGCACATTTGCATTGGCATTAGCCTTTGCAGGAAATGATTTGGTAAACTTTATTGGAGTGCCAATCGCTGCATGGCAATCTTATGAAGCTTGGGTAGCTTCTGGTGTGCCAGCATCTGAATTCAGTATGGAAGTACTGGCTTCTAAAGTACCAACACCTACGCTCCTCTTGTTTGTTGCAGGAATGATAATGGTAGTAACCTTATGGTTTTCAAGCAAAGCAAAAAATGTTGTAAAAACATCTATCGATTTATCGAGTCAAAGTGAAACAAAAGAACGTTTTCAGCCTAACTGGTTATCCCGAGGATTTGTAAGAGTAGCCATGGGTCTGTCTCAAATGACAACATATATTTTACCAGAATCATGGCAAAATAAGATTGAGAAACAATTTGAAAAGCCGGTTATTGAATTAACAAAAGATAAAACACATGAACTCCCTGCTTTCGATTTAGTGAGAGCAGCGGTAAACTTGATGGTTGCCGGTGTTTTAATCTCGATTGCAACATCATATAAATTACCACTATCTACAACATACGTAACCTTTATGGTTGCCATGGGGTCATCTTTGGCTGATCGTGCTTGGGGAAGTGAAAGCGCCGTTTACCGTGTTGCTGGTGTGCTTAATGTAATTGGTGGCTGGTTCTTTACAGCTATTAGTGCTTTTACCGCCGCCGCTGTAATGGCATATCTAATTAATTTAGGAGGGCCTACAGCTATTGCTATTTTATTATTTATTGCTGTACTTATTTTAGGCAGAAATTATGTGTCTCATAAAAAGAAATCTAAAGAAACTAGAGCAGAAGATAGTCTTGAAAGTGCTGAAAGTAGCTCTATACAAGGAGTTATTCACGAAAGTGCTAAGAATATTGCTAGTGTTGTAAAACGTGGAAACCGTATTTATACCAACGCCATTAAAGGACTTGCTTTACAAGATTTAGCTGCGCTTAAAAAGAATAAGAAGCAAGTTGTCAAACTTTCTGACGAAGTTGATGAATTAAGAGATAATATCTTCTACTTTATTAAAAACTTAGACGAATCTAGTCTAGGTGCAAGTAATTTCTATATTAATATCTTGGGTTATTTACAGGATATGACACAATCTTTAGAGTACATTTCTAAGGTAAGTCATAAGCACGTTAATAATAACCACAAGAAATTAAAATTCAATCAAATTAAAGAGTTGAAGCAGGTTGATGATAAAGTTGAAGTTTTATTTAACGACACTAAAGCGGCCTTTGATTCTCAGTCTTTCGAAAAAATAGGTGCTATCTTAGATGAAAAGACCGAGGTTTACGATTTAGTTAAAGAAAAGATTCAGAAACAAGTAGAACGTACACGTACTGAAGAATCGAGCCCAAAAAACACAACACTTTATTTTACTTTATTATTAGAAACTAAAGACTTATTAAACGCCACTATGAACCTTTTAGAAGAGTATCATAGTGCTCATGATAGCTCTGTTGAACCTGCAACAATAACTGTTGTTGATGAACAAGAGGTTTCAGGAAAGACAGAGACAACTAAAAATGATTCTGATGTAAAAGACTAGGTTGGTTAGTTAGATTCTTTTACACAAAAGAGCACCTCAATGAGGTGCTCTTTGTTTTTACAATTATTAGTACTTTTAAAGTCTAATTCAATTTTATATTATGAACAGGTCTATTTATGTTTTCTCAATACTACTATTTCTAGCATTAACTTTTAGTTCTTGTAATAAAACTTTAACTGGGGCTCAGCTTTTAGACAGCGCTATAGCTTATCACGACCCCAATGGTAATTGGAACACTTTTAATGCTAGTTTTTCTGTCCGCATGGAAACGCCTAGTCAACCCAGCCGTGATAGTGATATTACTATTAATCTTGTCGACCAGATTTTTAATCTTGTGGCAACAAGAGATTCGGTTACCACGCGATATACGGTGAACAAAGACAATTGCATTGTGGCATTAAATGATAGCACTGATATCTCAGAGGAAACAGCGAAAAAATACAATTTAAACTGTGACCGCGCCAACATGTATAAAAACTATTATACCTACTTGTATGGACTTCCTATGAAGCTTAAGGATGAAGGCACACATATAGATGAAATGGTTGAAATCAAAACATTTAAAGGCAAAGAATATCTGGTATTAAAAGCAACCTATGATGAAGCTGTTGGTAAAGACGTCTGGTATTTTTATTTTGACCCAGAAACTTATGCTATGGAAATCTATCAGTTCTTTAAAACAGATGATAACGGTGATTTAAAAGCTGATAGTGGCGAATATATCCTACTTACCGAAGAAGCTGTAATCAACGATATAAAAATGCCTAAAACCCGTGCTTGGTATTATAACAAGGATGATAAATATTTGGGTACAGATGTTTTAAACTAATAAAAAAAGGAAGACAAATTGTCTTCCTTTTTTATTACTACATTTTGCTGTTATTCATAATATTCCCACCTTCATGAGAATGACAAAAACAATAATTTAAGAACCACACATCAAACAATCATCACCTTGCCCATCTTTAGATTGCGCAATTAATGCTTTCATCTCTTCAGGAGACATTGGTTCAACATTTAGTTCAGTTGCCTTTTCAGCAAACTTAGCCGCTGTTTTTGCGGCAGTTTCTTTGCGTTGCGCAACTACGATTTCTTCAGCGGCGGCAACCACAGCTTCAGACACTTCTACAACAACTGGCTCCTCTTTTTTCTTATTATCTAAAGTAAACTTAATAGCATCTACGGCACTTTTAGTACGTAAGTAATACATACCTGTTTTTAAGCCGCTTTTCCATGCATAAAAGTGCATTGACGTTAATTTTGCCATTGTTGCACCTTCCATAAATAGGTTAAGTGATTGTGATTGATCTATAAAATAGCCTCTATGACGAGCCATATCTATAATATCTTTCATACTCAACTCCCAAACGGTTTTGTACATTTCCTTAATATCCTGGGGGATAATATCAATTCCTTGTACAGAACCATTTGCTCTCATGATCTCTTGTTTGAGGCTGTCATTCCAAAGACCAAGTTCTACTAAATCTTCCAATAGATGTTTGTTTACCACAATAAACTCCCCAGATAATACACGACGTGTATAAATATTAGAAGTATAAGGTTCAAAACATTCGTTATTACCAAGAATTTGAGACGTACTGGCCGTTGGCATTGGCGCTACTAATAATGAGTTACGAACACCATCTTTAAGCACTTGCTTACGCAATTTTGCCCAATCCCAGTTTCCGCTTAATTCTTCATCTTTAATTCCCCATAGGTTATGTTGAAATTCTCCTTTGCTTATTGGAGATCCTTCGTAAGTTTGGTAAGGGCCGTCTATTTTTGCTTCTTCCATAGACGCTGTAACGGCAGCAAAATATAGTGTTTCAAAAATATCTTGATTTAATTGCTTGGCTTCGTCACTTGTAAAAGGCATTCTTAGTTTAATAAACGTATCTGCTAATCCCTGTACACCTAATCCTATTGGACGGTGACGGAAATTAGAGTTTTTAGCTTCTATTACAGGATAGTAATTTCTATCAATTACTTTATTTAAGTTCTTAGTGACACGTTTTGTAATCCGGAATAATTCTTTATGATCAAACGCACCATTTTTAATAAACATTGGTAAAGCAATAGATGCTAAATTACATACAGCAACCTCGTCTGGAGAAGTATATTCCATAATCTCAGTACATAAATTTGAAGAACGGATAGTTCCTAAATTTTTCTGATTCGATTTACGGTTAGCTGCATCTTTATATAACATATAAGGCGTTCCCGTTTCAATTTGAGATTCTGTTATCTTTTCCCAAAGTTCACGTGCCTTAATAGTCTTTCTTCCTTTTCCTGCCGCTTCATACTGTGTGTAAAGTGTTTCAAACTCCTCACTGTGTATATCTGGTAATCCAGGGCATTCATTAGGACACATTAAAGTCCATTGGCCATCTTCTTGCACACGTTTCATGAACAAATCTGGAATCCACATTGCATAAAATAAATCACGCGCACGCATTTCTTCTTTTCCGTGATTTTTCTTTAAATCCAAGAAATCAAAAATATCGGCATGCCAAGGTTCTAAGTACATGGCAAAACTTCCTTTACGTTTTCCTCCTCCTTGATCTACATAGCGCGCAGTGTCGTTAAATACTTGGAGCATAGGCACTATCCCATTACTCGTCCCGTTTGTACCAGCTATATAACTTCCTGTAGCACGAATGTTATGCATAGCTAATCCTATCCCTCCTGCCGACTGAGAAATCTTAGCTGTTTGTTTAAGCGTATCGTAAATACCATCAATACTATCGTCTTTCATGGTTAATAAAAAACATGATGACATTTGAGGTTTCGGAGTTCCGGCGTTAAAAAGCGTTGGCGTAGCATGTGTAAAAAATCTTTTAGACATTAACTCATACGTTTCTATAGCAGATTCTAAATCGTTTAAATGAATCCCAATAGACACACGCATTAGCATATGTTGCGGGCGCTCAGCTATTTTTCCGTTAAGTTTTAATAAGTATGATCGTTCTAAAGTTTTAAATCCAAAATAGTCATATCCAAAATCACGGTTATATATAATCGTAGAATCCAATTTATCCTTGTTTTCCATGATAACGTTATACACTTCGTCTGATAATAACGGCGCGTCTTTACCATTTCTAGGATTAACGTAAGTATATAAATCTTCCATAACCTCACTAAATGTCTTTTTAGTGTTTTTATGTAAATTAGACACCGAAATTCTTGCTGCTAAACGCGCATAATCAGGGTGTGCAGTAGTTAAGGTCGCGGCAATTTCGGCTGCAAGATTATCCAATTCGCTTGTGGTTACCCCATCATACAAACCTTCAATAACTCGCATCGCTACTTTTACAGGATCCACAAGTTCGTTTAAGCCGTAACAAAGTTTACGTACTCTTGCCGTAATTTTGTCGAACATTATGAGTTCTTTTCTGCCATCTCTTTTTACTACATACATACTTCTAGTCTTTTTTATATTTCCTGATACGCCTTCAGAAAAATGGTTAGTTGGTTAGTCTAAATTTTAAAGCCGATTTATCAGTTTAAAACTTAGGTTTAAGTTTAGTTTTAAATTAATTAAAGTCAATTTTCCTGCCTATTTCAGAAATAATGAAACAATAATTAATTAATAAAGGTTGTTTACTTTACGTTCCCATTATTATGGGAATGACACTCAATTGGATTCTCAAAAGCAAGCTTTTGAGTGTTCAGAATTCAATTAAAAATCGGCATCAAAGCTAAATTTATCTTTCTCTTCTTCTTTATTAAGAACACCTGCTTTTTGGTATTCTGAAACACGTTTTTCAAAGAAATTGGTTTTTCCTTGTAAAGAAATCATGTCCATAAAATCGAAAGGATTAGTTGCGTTATATACTTTTTCGCAACCAAATTCCACCAACAATCTGTCGGTAACAAATTCAAGATATTGTGTCATTAACTTAGCATTCATTCCAATTAAACTCACTGGTAATGATTCTGTTATAAACGAACGCTCAATATCTAAAGCGTTAGTTAATATGTGAGTAATTCGGTCTTTTGGGACTTTATTTATCATATGATGCTCATGCAGGTGCACAGCAAAATCACAATGCAAGCCCTCATCACGAGAAATTAACTCGTTAGAAAACGTTAATCCAGGCATGATGCCTCTTTTCTTAAGCCAGAATATTGAGCAAAAACTTCCTGAAAAGAAAATACCTTCAACGGCTGCAAAAGCGATTAATCGCTCAGCAAAACTTGGAGAATCTATCCATTTTAATGCCCAATCGGCTTTTTCTTTAATAGCAGGAAAATGGTCTATAGCGGTGAATAATTTGTCTTTTTCCTTATCATCCTTCACATAAGTATCTATTAAGAGAGAATAAACTTCAGAATGTATGTTTTCCATCATAATTTGGAAACCATAAAAGAATTTTGCCTCCGTATATTGTACTTCAGACACAAAATTCTCAGCTAAATTTTCGTTAACTATCCCATCACTAGCCGCGAAAAATGCTAATATGTGCTTAATAAAATAGCGCTCATCATCATTTAGTTTCTCTTTCCAGTCTATGATGTCCTGATGTAGGTCTATTTCTTCAGCCGTCCAAATACTAGCTTCTTGCTTTTTATACCACTCCCAAATATCATGATGTTGAATAGGAAAGATTACAAATCTATCTTTATTTTCTTGTAAAATGGGTTCAATTTGTTGTGACATAATAGCTGTTTATTGTTTAAATCGGGACTAAAAAAATTGTTTCGACTTGAGACTAACAAATATTCAAAAATGTAGTGGATAATGAAAGTCAATCTTATAAACATTGTTAACAAGTTCTTAACAACGAGTGTCTTTTTTCCTACATTTACATTTATTCTAAAAATATTACAACTAATTGATAATCAAATTGTTATAAGTAAGTAGAAATTGAAAACCCCAATAGAATAAGGGAAAGCAGGAAATTGACAAATGGAATTATTCCAATTTTTTTCGTAGTTGATTGAAAAATTAAAATTCAAAAAATATAAGGGAAATATAAGGGGTTTCATAAAGAATTATGCGTGCAGAACATATAACTTAAATGGAACCATTTGATAAAATAAAAAAAGCCAGAATTTCTTCTAGCTTTTCTTTTGTTGATTAATAGCATTTAATCAAAAAGTGAATCTCCACAATCACTTTTACTTTAATATCATACTGTTTTTATTAAGGTAATTAATACGACATTATAAAAACACTACCTATTCTGTTAAAGGTAAGAAAAAAAACACTTCCCCTCCAAACATTTTATTACATGACATGCGCTTCAATCACAACCTATGCACATAAAATTGCTCAAAAAACTATGCCATGCCTTCTGCTACTTTTTCTAATTCCATATACCAGTCTTCTCCAAATTTCCTAATAAGCGCTTCTTTTACAAACTTATAGACTGGCACCTGCAATTCTTTACCTAATGCACAAGCATCATCACAAATCTCCCAATGATGATAATTTACAGCCGAAAATTCACTGTAATCTTTTACCCTAACAGGGTATAAATGGCAAGACACAGGTTTTTTCCAAGTAACTTCACCTTGATTATAGGCTTCCTCTATGGCACAAAGTGCAGTTTTATGTTCATCAAAGATTACATATGCACAATCGGCACCGTTAATTAATGGTGTCTCTAATTCTCCGTCTTCGGTCGTAATAAATGTTCCTTGTTTCTCAATAACATCAATCCCTTCTTTCCTTAAAAAAGGCTTTACTTTAGGATAAATATCTTCCAAAATTCTAGATTCTTCTTCATCAAGCGGTGCTCCCGCATCTCCATCGATACAACAAGCACCTTTACAAGCACTTAAATTACACACAAAATCTTTTTTAATAATATCTTCTGAAACTATAGTTTTGCCTAACTGAAACATCAATTTATTGTTTAAACTTTAATATTATATTGACAGTGCAAATATAAATCTATTTATTGCTTATCCCTTAGACCAAACAACGTTATACACAACTATTATTTTATTATACTAATTAAATAACGATCTTTGCACAAAATTCTTAATTCAATCTAATGCAACTGAGTTTTAAAGAAGTATTTACAGCATTCATGGTATTGTTTGCTGTAATCGATATTATAGGTAATATTCCTATAATTATAGATTTGCGCAAAAAAGTTGGGCATATACAAAGTGAGAGAGCTTCAATCATAGCAGGAATAATAATGATTATTTTCCTTTTTCTTGGCCAAAGTATTTTAAGTTTAATTGGCATTGACGTGAATTCTTTCGCCGTCGCTGGTGCTTTTATTTTATTCTTTATTGCTTTAGAAATGATTCTTGGTATTACCTTATATAAAGAAGAAGAGAATAGCGCTATGACCGCTTCTATTTTCCCTTTAGCATTTCCATTAATTGCCGGACCAGGAAGTTTAACGACACTACTCTCTTTAAGAGCTGAATTTAGATTAGAAAATATAATTATTGCCGTCATACTTAATGTACTTGTTATTTACTTAGTATTAAAAACCTCAGCGCGTATTGAGCGATTTATGGGCAAAAACGGGATTAGTATTATTCGAAAAGTATTCGGCGTAATCTTGCTTGCCATTGCAGTTAAATTATTTACCACTAACATTAAAGCTCTTTTATAATTATGAAAGCATTTACATATATCCTTAGTATTATTGCTGTTATTTTGGTTATCTATAACCTCACACAAATAAATTTTAGCAACCCTTTTCATGAAGACAGCGTAGTTGGGGTAATTACAGTAATTGCTGGTTTATGTACCATACTATTACTTGCTATTTTGAGGACTTCGAAAAAAATTGAAAAAACACTTAAAAAGAAATCATAGTGTTAGATGTATTAATTATTGGTGGCGGTGCAGCCGGAATGTCTTGTGCATTGGTTTTAGGATCTGCCAAGAACAGACCTTATGCTGACAATAAGAAAGTAGCCATAATTACACATCAAAAAGCATCGCATCTTCAAAATGCCTTGTTTAATAATGTATTGGGAATTGCGCCTGGAACGACAGGGACTTCAATTTTAAAAAGTGGGAAACAACAGTTAGCAAACTTATATCCGCAAATACAGCAAATTGAAAACGAAAAAGTTTGTGCCGTTTCTAAGCAACCTGATTATTATACTGTATCTACCAACCATTACGATTATGACGCAAAAATTGTAGTAATAGCTGTTGGCTATACCAATTTATTAAACATTAAAGGCTTATCACATTATATTGAACCTCACCCGAGAACTGTTGCAGAAAAAAATAGGATTTGGGTTAAAAACAACAATCATTTGGTAGATGATAATCTATATGTTGCTGGCACTTTAGCAGGTTGGCGAAGCCAGTTTGCAATAGCTTCTGGAAGCGGTGCTCATGTAGCTACAGATATTTTAACCTTTTGGAATGATGGTAAACATACAAAGGTGCATGATAAGGTTGCTCCTTAATTCCTTTCTTCAATAAGTTTCTTAACCTCATCAATCATTGCATCATTACTATTTACAACTTGAGCGTAAGCTTCGCTACCGTATAATTGCTCCGCTAATGTTGCTTTTATATACAGCTTAACCTCTTCCCTATAGGCAATAAATGTTATTTTATAACGTACTCTTGTATTTAAATAATCTGTAAACCTTGTTACAACTTCATCATCAACCTCGTAGGATTTAATAAACTCTTCTTGAGATACGTTTTCATAAGGGCTTCTATCTTTATCAAGGTCTTCAAAAACAAAATAACTCATAATGCCACTACCCAAAATGCGGTTTACTGTAGCGTTTTCCATTTTTTCATCTAGAGCGACAAATACATCAGGAATAATCCCTCCGCCACCATAAACTACTTTACCCTTTGGTGTTGTAAACTTTAAAGAATCTGCGACTTGAATACTATTGGCGTCTGAAAGCTCTCCGTTATCGATACGTTTATAATACTCGTGGTAATACTCTTTATTTCCGTTTTCGTATGATCGTTGTATAGAACGCCCTGTAGGCGTATAATATCTAGATACGGTAAGTCGAATAGCGCTGCCATCACCAAGGGCCATTTCACGTTGCACTAAGCCCTTGCCATAAGAACGGCGCCCAACAATTGTGCCTTTGTCATTATCTTGTAAGGCCCCTGCAATAATTTCACTAGCCGATGCTGAGTTTTCATTAATTAACACATAAACATCGCCAGTTTCAAAACTGCCTTTACTCGTTGCAAAGCTTTTATCGATTTTACCTTTTTTGTTTTTTGTAAACAAAATAAGCTTATCATCTTCTAAAAATTCATCTGCAATTTGCTCTGCAATACCTAAAAACCCTCCTGGATTATCACGTAAGTCTAACACGAGTTTTGTCGCGCCATTATCTTGAAGTTGAGACAAGCCTTTTTTAAATTCTTTATAAGTAGATTCAGCAAAACGGTTAACCTTTATATATCCTAAATTATCAGTAAGCATATAAGCTGCATCTACACTTTTTATTGGAACCTCACTACGTTTCACTTTAAACTCTAAAAGTTCAGGCTCTCCTCTGCGATATATTTTTAATTTAACTTTTGTATTCTTCTCACCTTTAAGTCTACTTATAACAGAATCATTACTCCATAACGGCCCATAGATTTCCTCGCCATTGGCAACAATAATTCTATCTCCACCTCTAATCCCTGCTTTTTTGCTTGGCCCTCCTTCTAATGATCTAATAACAGTTACAGTATCTCTGTAAGTATAAAAGCTAACTCCAATACCAACAAAGTCACCTTTCATGTTCTCAGTAACTTTTTGAAGGTCTTTTTTAGGAATATAAGTAGAATGTGGATCTAAATTATCTAGAATACTATTAACGGTAACATCAACAATACTATCTGTATTAACGTTGTCAACATATTCATAATCAATATAATCTATTAACCTATTGAGTTTGTCCTTTTTTGAATTAGAAGTAAATAACCGATCAGATTTGTCCGAAAAGCTCAACTTCCCACCAATAAATATCCCTGCCGCAATTGCAACACCTATAATAAATGGTAAATATTTTTTTTGAATATGCATTAATTTAATTCCCTTATATGTTTTACGTCAATTCCAGCTTTTGTTAAAAAACGAAGCCCAGAATCATCTTTATATCCCCTGTTATACACGACTCTTACAATGCCTGCCTGATGAATTAACTTACTACACTCTTTACATGGCGATAAGGTAATATACAGTGTTGCTCCCATACAGGACTGTGTTGAAGCCGCTACTTTTAAAATAGCATTCGCTTCTGCATGTAAAACATACCATTTGGTATAGCCTTCTTCATCTTCACAGAAATTTTCGAACCCCGTAGGCGTACCATTAAAACCATCAGAGATTATCATTCTATCTTTTACAATTATCGCTCCAACTTGCTTTCGTTCACAAAAGGATAGCTTTCCCCATTCATCTGCAATTCTTAAATAAGCTTTGTCGTATTTAAGTTGTTTTTCTTCTGGCATTAACACATAAATTTATAAGCAATAATAACGAATATAATGGGTTCGTATTTTAAATACAACAACTATATCCCGATTTATGAAAAATTTCACTTTTAAAGTCAAAAGTAACGATTATCCCTTCATATTATGTCGCCAAATATACCCCTGAGCGTTAAAGTTTTACCAAATTTTTAAAAGACTATCACAAATTAAGAGAATAACTCACTTTGTATAAGCATTGGAAGTGTTAAACCAACAACAATGGCAGATATTACCATTACCCAATCTCGTCTAGAAAATCTAAATATGGTTTGACCAAAAAAGCCTAGAAATAAGACCACAAATACAATTAAAACTTGAGCAATTTCTATCCCGAGAGCAAACTCCAAAAGAGGTACTAACTTGCTTTCGGACTTACCAATAAACATTTTGAATTCTCTCGCAAAACCAAGGCCATGAATTAGTCCGAAAAACAGGGCTGATATAAACAATATTCCAGCCTTTTTTTCTGTGCCTTTCTTGCCTGTTGTAAACACATTATAAAGTGCTACAATACAAATAGTCAGTGGGATTAAAAATTCGACTAATTTTCCGTTAACACTAACAACATCATAAGCCGCTAAGACCAGCGACAATGTGTGCCCAAGAGTAAACATAGACACCAATATCAATACACGTTTCCAGTCCTTAAAAACATAGGGGACGGTAAGTACCATTAAAAATAGAAGATGGTCATACCCATTAATATCGAGTACGTGGTTAATTCCATATTCTACATTAAACCAAAAATTTTCTAGCATAATATATAGATTTGAGTATATCAAAGCTACATAAATTATTTTTTATACTTAAAAGCAATCCTTTTCATAAATTAAAAACCCCTAACCTTTCACTTTAAATGAACTTTTATTATTACGATAGCACAGAACTAATAGGCCGTAGTGAATCTCCATTATACAATAATTTCGGTTTGGGCTAAGCTTAGGTTTTAATAAAAACAAAAACATTAATTGATTGTTATTCAATATTTTGAACTAAATTTATTGTTGCTTCGAAAAACACTATCACTTTATTACGCTTTTGAGAAATCTGAAATATGAATAACACCATATTTGGTAAAACATTTAAAAAAATAATCTGGAGTGTTAATTTATTCTGCGGATTGGTTTTACTATTCGGAATTTTAATCTTGCTCAATTATAACGGTTATTTTAACAAAGAAAGCACCTACTTAAAAACTGATGCCTCAAATTTATTTTATATGAATTATGACGTATCGTCTCTAGATGATTCCGAAACAAATAAAGAGATAAAATACGGTTATGAGCTTTTTCAAAACACTCCAAATTATATAGGTCCAGATAATGGGAATTTAGAAAATGCCTATGCAGGCAACAATTTATCCTGTAATAATTGCCATCTTCTTTCTGGCACAAAACCGTATTCAGCTCCATTAATAGGCATTATAAAACGCTTTCCTCAATTTAGAGGAAGAGAAAATAAGATGGGAACCATAGAAGAACGGATAAATGGCTGTATGGAGCGCAGTATGAATGGTAGAGTACTGCCTGTTGAAGGCAAAGAAATGAAAGGCTTAATAAGTTACCTCGACTGGCTAGGAAGATATGCTCCAAAAGATGGTAATATTGAAGGAAAGGGGTTTGTAAAAATAGAAATCCCTAATAGAGCTGTAAATTTAGAGGATGGTAAAAAAATATTTACTACAACGTGTTATGTCTGTCACCGTACAGATGGTCAAGGCGTAAAATTTCCAGATTCTAATGTTTACCAATACCCTCCGCTTTGGGGAGATCATTCCTTTAATAATGGAGCTGGAATGAATAGAGTAATTACATCTGCCCAATTTATTAAAGCGAATATGCCTTATGGCGCCACTTATGATTATCCTATTTTAACTGATGAAGAAGCCTACGATGTTGCAGGTTATATAAACCAACAACAAAGACCATCTAAAACACACTTAGAAATAGACTTTCCTGACCTTAAACGTAAACCCGTTTCAACACCCTACCCTCCTTATGTTGATGAATTTTCTGTTGAGCAACATCAACTAGGTCCATTTCAACCCATTATGGCATATTATAAAAAAATGTTCGATATTATCAAGAAAAAATAAACCTATGGCAGTTATAGTGAATATGTAATTAGTTGGTTTTTAGATTTTTGTTTGGCCTTTTATTTAATTATTCCTAAATTGTAAGTCCTCCTTTTTTACTAAGAATTTTTGTAGCCCCATATAATTTAAAATCAACTAAATTAATTTATATGAATACAAACAATCTTAATTCAAGACGTGCCTTTTTAGGATCACTCGCTCTTGGCGCAACAGCTAGTACATTATCTCTTTTTACCAATCCTGTTTATGCAAAAATGCCAGAATTTAGCAACGCTAAATTAGATGAAGCTGACAAATGGTTTGATAAAATTAAAGGAAAACACCGCATTGTATACGATGGCTCGACACCTCATGACGGGTTTCCTATTATTTGGAACTGGGCGTTCTATTTAACAAATAATGGTACTGGTACTGCTGATGATAATATGACCGCAATGACGGTTTTGAGACATAATGCGCTTCCTTTAGCTTTTGAAGATCGTTTATGGCAGAAATACCCCCTTGGTGAAGTCTTTGGTGTTACCGACAACGCAACAAAAGAGCCATCAAAAAGAAACCCATATTACGAACCTCGAGATGGGGATTTTCCATTACCAGGGATAGATGGCATTAAGCGCATGCAAGAAAGAGGTGCAATGTTTTGTGTCTGCGATTTAGCAGCAAAAGTATATAGCAACGCCGTTGCCGAAAAAATGAAATTAGACCCAACCGACGTTTACAATGATTGGATTAGCGGCATATTGCCAGGCATACAAGCAGTTCCATCAGGTGTTTGGGCATTAGGCAG
>JQIA01000819.1_pt1 | contig 16461 bp, 13 predicted proteins | sample 811431 | NCBI WGS metagenome assembly JQIA01 (sample SAMN02998118, study PRJNA258478) | marine sediment metagenome | biome: marine; feature: seafloor; material: sediment; isolation source: oil-polluted sediment collected from 3 locations (0.5 km, 0.7 km and 0.9 km)... | place: USA: Gulf of Mexico ... | reverse complement strand
ATTCGACATGGGTGCACGTGAAATTGCTCCATCAACAGCGGCTCTTGCCCAAGCAAAATTTGATTGCTGGATTGAGCAACAAGAAGAAAACTGGAAAACAGAAGAGATTCTACGTTGTAAAACAGAATATCTTGACGCGATGGCCGAGCTTGAAGGTCTTGTACAACAGAAACCTCAGCCTGTAGATGTGGTTGCAGAACCAGCACCTATGGTTCCTGAAGAGGCGATGTATCTTGTATTCTTTAACTGGGATTCAAAAACATTGAGTGCAGGTGCAAAGAATGTGCTTGATGCTGTTGCAGCAGAAGTTGCGAAGAATACACCATCACAAATCACAGTAAGCGGACATGCCGATACATCCGGTGCAGACACTTACAACAAACGTTTGGCATTTAAACGTGCAAATGCGGTTCGTGATGCGTTGGTTGAACGTGGCGTTAGTGCTGATATTCTAGTTGTTGAAAGCCATGGTGAAACAGAGCTATTGGTTGCGACATCAGACGATGTGCGTGAGCCTGCTAACCGTCGTGTAAATATCTCTTTCAAATAGAGCTTGTTTACACACTTATAGAATAATTATTCAGGAGCGCTTTTGGCGCTCCTTTTTACATCCCCTTCATGGTTTATACATTGCCAATAGATAACAAGACAGCTTGAAAAGGCTTCTATCCTGGTCTAGACTCTGACTTCAGAATTATAGAAGGAAGAAGCCCTTGGATTTCCGTCCAATTCTTTACATTAATGGTATTTTATTATCTGTATTATCCCTCAGCATGATACTGCCTATGATGGCTGACTTCTATTTCGGATATGACGACTGGAAAGTGTTTTTCATTTGCATCATCATCACTGCTTTTTTCGGCGGGGCGCTGATATTAAGCAATACAGGGCACCAGTTTAACATCACAACACGCCAAGCCTTCCTTCTAACAAACACAACATGGCTGATCCTTCCAACGTTCGGGGCTTTACCGTTTTGGTTTTCTTCTCTTGATATGTCCGTCACGGATTCCTTCTTTGAGGCCATGTCAGGCATAACAACAACCGGATCAACCGTTATCACCGGATTAGATTATGCTCCGGCCGGAATATTGCTGTGGCGCGCGATATTACAATGGCTGGGCGGTATTGGTATTATTATCATGGCTATGTCAGTTCTTCCTTTCCTGAAAGTCGGGGGAATGCAAATTTTCAGAACTGAGCTATCGGAGAGCGAAAAAGCACTACCGCGGACAGCGCAACTCGCAAGCTCTATCGCAATTATCTATGTTGGCCTTACTATGATTTGTGCGTTTTGCTATATGCTAACCGGATTGGAAATGTTTGATGCCGTGGTACATGCCATGACTACGATTGCAACAGGTGGGTTTTCAACATTTGATGCTTCATTTAGCCATTTCGAAACCGCCAGCACTTCCATTGTGGCGATTACCTTCATGATAATGAGCGGAATACCATTCGTTCTCTACCTAAAAGCTGTTAGAGGCAATTTAGGCCCTCTCTTTAAAGACTCTCAGGTTAGGTGGTTTCTGTCAATTATTGCGATTGCAACGATTGTTACGATTTCCTATCTTACCGCGCAGCAAGACCTGCCTTTTTCCAAGGCGTTACTCCTCTCTCTGTTCAATGTTGTCTCCATTATGACTGGCACAGGTTACGGAAATGGCGATTTTAATGCGTGGGGTGGCTTCGCTGTTAGTATGTTCTTCTTCCTTATGGTCGTTGGAGGGTGTGCGGGCTCCACATCGTGCGGTATTAAAATTTTCAGATTTCAAGTTCTATACGCCGTTACTAAAATTCAAATTAGTAAACTTTTGCATCCTAATGGCGTATTCATACCGCATTATAATGGTAAACCTATGCCAAAAGACGTTCCGTCATCCGTTATGGGGTTCTTCTTTGTTTATGCGCTTGGGTTTTCATTCTTGGCCATTGCACTATCATATACGGGTTTGGATTTCATTACTTCAATGTCAGGCGCTGTGACATCAATATCGAATGTTGGACCTGGGCTAGGCCCAATCATTGGCCCTTCAGGTAACTTCCAACCTCTTCCGGACAGCGCCAAATGGCTGTTATCTTTGGGTATGTTGCTAGGGCGTTTAGAGCTGTTCGCAATCCTTGTGATGTTTTCTCCGCAATTTTGGAAAGCTTAAGCACGCTTATAAAATATTGAGCTTATCTTTCAGAACCGCACGAATAGACCTATCCAAATCGTCAATTAGCTTATCTAAAACCATCATCTGTGCCTTTTCTCGTTCAACAAGAGAGCTATACTCTGAAATATAAAGGTTCCGATATGCCGTCAATTTTATGCTTTGGTTTGGCTGTTCAACAATTCCGAAATTCTCTAAAGTAATGCCCACACGAACCATATAGTGATCCATATTGGCAACATTCAACGCAGCACCCAATTTGCTCTTTGAGCGTACAACTTCGTGTTTTACAGAAACATTGTTAATAACGGCACGTAACTTCCCTTGTGAACCGGATGCTTCAAAACGGCTTTTCAGATAATCATGTACCAGCTCTGCCGGGTCAGCGACGAACCCCTCCGGCAAGTCAGCCGCTTCCAGCCTAACAAGTGCCACAGATTCATATGAAGCCACATAAACAGGGTAAGTCCTTACATGATCGAAGGTCATCTGCGCCAAAGGATCGCCGCCGCCAGTATATATCGGGTTACAGGCACCAAGCATCAAAGCACCAAAGAGTATAAGGTTGCGTTTCAAAGTATTTTCCTTCTATAAGTCATATGAGTTATCTCATTTCTATTTCTTTATTTTACGCAGAACATCCTTGGTATCAAAGGTATAAATGCGACTACAAAATTCACAGGTCATTTCTATATTGCCATCAGTATTCATGTGGTTAACATCATCTTCCGTCATAGAATAGAGAATATTTTCAACACGTTCAGCATCACAACGACACCCCTTCTTGATTTCATGGCGATCATAGACACGAATGCCCTCTTCATGAAACAAGCGTAAAAGCAGGTCATCAGTACTCAAAGAAGGGTCAAGAAATTCATCTTCCGTACAGCTATCGAGCAAAATCATTGCCCGCCGCCAATCATCTTCATCGAGATTACCAAAACCGGCCTGAATGTTTTTTTCGTCCTCGGGCATATGCTGTAGCATTATTGTGCCTGCGCGCCATTTACCATCACGCTTACCAACAGCCATTTTAATGCCCGTGCCAATTTGCTCCGACTGTTCAAAATAATGCTGCACACAATCCACCATGGAAGAGCCCTTAAGCTCAACAATGCCTTGGTAACGATCTGTATGCTTACCCTGATCAACTGTAAAGGCAATATAACCTTTCCCCAAATATTGAGCGAGATGATTTTGTGAACTTTCGGTGGTTTTAAGCGCGGCGAGCTGTTCTCTCGAGTTTTGAAAACGCTCTGCGTCAAACGAAGCACATGCACGTACAACGCCAGCACTGGTCACATCACAGACCAGCATTTTCAACGGCCCGTCGCCTTGCACCTGTAGGGTAAATATCCCCTCATATTTCAACATCGAAGACAGTGCCAAAGATAAAACGATTGTCTCCGCCACCAAATGTGCGATAGGCAATGGGTAATCATGTGCATCTAGTATCTCGTCCAGAACACTGCCCATTCTAACGATGCGCCCTCTGATATGCGATGCTTCAAGCTGAAATATTTGAAAGAAATTATCTTCACTCATATGTTTATTCTCAAACAGTTCTCTACGATTTTATTTTATAGCCCGTTTTTATCATTCGGTAAGCCAAAATGATTAATCCAATATTACACAGTGACAATAAAACAAGCCCTACAATAACGCTTCCATTTGTTTGCCCGATAAAGCCATAACGGAAACCATCAATCATGTAAAAGAAAGGGTTGAACCGCGCGATATTTTGCCACATTCCCGGCAGGACATCTATGCTATAGAATGTGCCTGATAAGAACGTCATCGGCATCACAACAAAATTGGTTACTGCGGCAATGTGATCGAAACGATCCGCCCAGATCCCTGCAACAATCCCCAGATTACCTAACATTAAGGTTCCTAAAAATGCAAAAGCAATCACCGCAGGCAATGAGTATATTTGTATCGGCGCAAAGAGGCTTAGCACTATTGTTGTGCAGAAACCGACCGTTAAGCCGCGAATAACGGCCCCTGTGGCATAACCTGTATAGATCTCCATTGCCGATAAGGGCGGCATAAGAACATCGACGATATTCCCCTGAACCTTTGATATAACCAACGAGGAGGATGTGTTTGCAAAGGCATTTTGCACCATCGTCATCATAATCAGCCCCGGTGCAAGAAACGCCAAGAATGATATACCGTTCATTTCACGCCCTATTCCGCCAAAAGCCAAGGCAAAAACAGTGTAGAACATCAATGTTGTTACCACGGGCGCCAATACAGTTTGGGTATAAACATTTAGAAATCTGGAAACCTCACGCCGGATGAGTGTAAACAGGCCTATTTTGTTAATACCTTGAATTTTTCGCCCCTGCGGGAATTGATTTGTCATAGCTGTATCTGTAACACTGCTTCTATGGAGTTTTGAATATGTTTCAGCATAAATCAGATCAAACAAAGATCAAACCACAAAAGCACACGAATAAACAAAATTATAAAAATGCAGGGCAACGTGAAAGGCGCCCTCCTAAAAAGATTAGTGAAAGTTACCTCCATAATTCCGGCTTATATTATCTGGAACGCTTTGCGGCAAGTAAAAAGCATTTCATTTTCGTTATGTCTCGCAAGGTAAAACGCTCTTGCATGCATCACACAGATCAAGATTATGATGAATGCATTGTCATGGTTCATGCACTGGCTGACAAGTTTGAGCGCACAAGCCTGCTGGATGACACTGTCTACACGAATGGGCTTGTCACATCACTGCGGCGCAAAGGAAAGTCACGCAGCGCGATCGTGAACAAAATGCGCATGAAAGGCATTGCGCCGGATAAAACGATAGAAGCTTTGGATAGGCTGGATAATGAATCACACGATAATACAGAAGGTGCAGAAATGACAGCCGCCCTACGCCTCGCCAGAAAGAAGAAGCTCGGCCCCTATTTTATCGGTGAGGAACAGAATATGAAGAAAGCTCTTGGCGTATTTGCACGCGCAGGGTTTTCTTACCAAGTCGCAAAGTCAGTTTTGGATATGGATGACGATGACCTTGAGGAGATGAATATCAGTATGTTCTAGAACTTAAGCACCTGAATTAAGCCTCAACATCCCCTGTTACCTTATTATTTTTTCTAATCACACGCTCATTCGGGAAGAAAAGCGTCACTGTTGTTCCTATAGATTTTTCAGATAAGATCTCTATACGCCCACCATGTATGCCCATGATTGCCTGCGCCAGAGGCAAACCAAGGCCTACTCCTGCACCGGCTCTATCCAGCGCATTATCGACTTGCCCAAAGGGCGATAACGCTTTGCGCATTTCGCGTTCACTCATTCCTATCCCCGTATCTGTGATCGACAAACGGAATGCACCGTCAATATCATAGTTTGAAAACAGGGTGATGCGACCATCTTTGGGCGTATATTTAATGGCATTTGTGTAAATATTGCTGATGACCTGCTTGATCGAGAGCTCTTCACCCAGAATATGAGGAATATCTTTCGCTTCATTCATCAATATTATGTTTTTCTCCTGCACGCGAGAATCAAAGAGTTCAAGGCAGGTCTTCAAAACATCTACCGCCGAGAATTCACTTTCATTCAGCTCACGATCCCCTGATTCAATTTTCGAAATATCAAGAATTTCATTGATAATCTTAAGCAACCCTTCACCGCTGCTATGAATATCAGTGACGTACTCTTTATACATGTCCTGCCCCAAAGGCCCCATCACCTCGTTCTTCATAATATCAGAAAACCCGATAATCGCATTGAGCGGCGTTCTTAATTCATGGCTCATATTTGCGATAAATTCAGTTTTGGCACGGTTGGCCATGTCCGATTGCATTTTGGCCTCTAGGAGGGCGATGTCTGCTTCTTTACGCTGCGTGATATCCTCCATAGAGCCCTCATAATAGAGATCATTATTCTGCTCATCCTTAACCAGACGGATGTTCTCGCGCACCCATATCTTTGTTCCATCTTTGGTTAGAACCTGTATCTCGTAGCCAAAGATTTGCCCTTGTGCCCTCAACATCTCCATGAATTTCTCGCGCTCGGCCTTATCCGGATAAACAAAGCCATGGGCATTCTTAATAGCGCGCAGCATATCCGTGGAACTTTCATATCCCAATACGCGCGCCATTGCAGGGTTTGCACTCAGATATATCCCTTCGGGGGTTAATTGATACAGCCCGCCTGCCGCATTTTCAACGATCATACGGTACTTTTTTTCTGCTTCGGCCAAGGCGCGTTCTGCTCTGCGGCGCTCCTCAACATCTGTTATTGTTCCAACAACGCGCAAATTATTATTCTTGTCACGGCGGATCATCGAGATCGAAAGCTCAACCGCTCTGAATGTTCCATCGGAAATACGTAATCGTGTAAACGTATTGTAAGCCTGTTTTTGCCCTTTGATAAACAAATCATAGTCATGGCGTTGCTTCTCCTGATCCTCAGGATAGAGTATTGAGAACAGATCACTGCCCCTTGAGCGTTCAACCTCAAAACCCGTTATCTGATGCCATGCTGCACTCAGAAACAGTACGATTCCCTCTGTGTCAGTTTCAAAGATAACATCACGCACTGAATCGATGACAGCTCTATTATCCTTCTCAGCAACGGCCAAAGCACTGTTCAGCCGTTCCCTTTCACTCACTTCAGAGAGCAGTTCATAATTTTTTTGCTCCAACGCAGAATTCATGACAGCCAGTTTCTTTGACTGCCTATGATTATTGCGAATAAATAACGTCCCGACAGCTGTCAGAACACAGCCAAAGAACAATATAATGTATGGCACTTTTTCCAACAATATGGCGTTCTTTCCTTTCGAAAATTCAAGGAGGACTTGCCATTCACTATCGCCAACAGAGAAACTATAATTCTGTGTAATTTCTTCTACTTTATGCTCGTCCTTAATATTGCGATCCATATGATATAGGCGATTTCCACCGTCAATATCACGAATCGTCAATCTGGAGACGGCATTATTTTCCGAGATAACATTTTGGTCAAAAATCATAGCGGCTCGGCTCACGCCAATAACCACTCCACGAGAAGATTGATTTGCCTTTACCGTTTTAACAAGTGCAAAAGAGCGCACCATCGTTAAAGGTTCTGTCTTTTCCTGCACATAATCCATCCCCTTGAAATCCGAGATAATATGTAAAGTATCATCCTTAAACACACCACCTTTAATCAGCTTCATTATGAATCGCTGATCCGGAATAAGATGATATTGTGCGGCTGTTATCAGGCCAGATTGCGTTGTTTCAAATATCGTTTCATATTGCCAATTTCCGGGGCCATCTTCAAAAAGCCATATGATTTGGTCAAAACGACTCAAATCAGGAACATTGCGCCGAAGCTGCAAGACGAGAGCATCCTTATCATTGCTCTCTGATAACAATATAATACTTGTCACTAAACGCATTGAGTTTTCAAGACTGGACACGCCTTCAACCAACGCTTTACCGGCATCTTCAGACGTCCGTTTATATTGCTCGACAGACATAGAGCTAATGAAATGATTAAAGACAAGGAAAGCCGTTACCGTCACAATGATGCCGTTCATCAGCACCATCGCCTGTGCCAAACCTGAGTTCAGCCACAGCGATCTGGATTTGTTATTCGGCTTATTACGCCGTTTACCTTTTTCTCTATTCATATTTTAAAATCAAGATTCTCTTGAATTAGGATACACACACTCATTTAGTTTACATTATATGCTAATATACGCCACACGTAACTTAAGAAAAACCAATTAAAACCCTGATAATTTTCTATATTCTCATCCACAAGCAGAAAAGATATACATCACCGCACGCTGTGGTATGTCCTTAGATTGGCAATACGATATGAACAGCAAGCCCACCATGTTCACTGCTATTCAGCCATATTTTCCCGCCATGTGTATGCACAATATCCATAGAGATGGGCAGCCCCAACCCAACACCGCCAGTATTGGCATTACGCGAGCTGTCTACACGGTAGAACGGACGAAAGACTTCTTCCAATTTACTATCCTCAATTCCGGGTCCATTATCTTCAATTAAAATGTGAATTTCATCATCACCGATATGCTCCAACGTCACCCAAATAAAATCAGCGTATTTAGCAGCATTACTGAGAATGTTATTAAGACAACGCTTAAATGCCGTCGGACGTAAAGGAATAGAATCAGACACATTATTTAAAGTTAATGCAACATCACACCCTTGCCGTTTTATTGATGTTGTTACATCGCGCAGCATCATGGATATATCTGTTAAAACTGTGGTTTCTCGGCCATCTCCGCGCACAAAATTTAGATACCCCTCAATCATTTTCTCCATATCATTTATATCATTTTTAATATCATAAATGTCAGGGCTATCCCCCATCATGGCGACTTGTAATTTTAGGCGCGTTAGAGGCGTTCTCAAATCATGAGAAACACCAGCCAGCATATCTGTGCGCTGTGCTATTTGTCGTTGCAGCCTTATTTTCATATCAAGAAAGGCTTGCCCAGCTTGGCGTACTTCCTTCGCGCCCTCCACCTTAAAGCTATCAACTTTACGCCCCTTGCCAAAACGTTCCGCAGCAATAGCCAAACGCCTTATTGGACGAATTTGATTGCGCATAAATAGAATCGAAATAACCAGCAATATTGTAGAGGCAAAAAACACCCAAATCAAAAAGATATACGTTGTTGAAGAAAACAATCTTCGTTGCGGCAAGGAAACGTTCAAGACGCCGCCTGAAAGCTGCACGCGAACCTCGACCCATTTTTCTTTAAAGTCAACATCGATAGTAAAAGGATAGTCTAATGCATTATCCAATTCATGCATCAAAGAATTACGCACCATGCCCTCCCATCCTTCAAGAATGTTAGAAGGCGCTACATTTGGAGGGGAAATTTTTCCACGGTCAAATGTAATCAAAAACTCAAGCCGCCGTTCCGCGAGCGTAATAATTTGCTGCACCATTTCATCATCGTCAGCGCCATCAATATAGGATGATAAAATAGAGATTTCACCTGCGACAGCAAAGGCAAGACGTGATGTCATCTTGCTCCAATGGCGATCAAAGAATATAAACATCGATATCGCCTGAATAATCAAGATCGGCAGAATCAGAATCAGCAGGGATCGACCAAACAATGTCCGCGGTACGAACCGTTTAATCCAACGCCCTTTCTTTTTCGGGGGAGTGTTATCCAAACCATGCTGAAGCTTATCTTCCATGCCCTACACCTTCTCCGCGCGCAGCAAATATCCTTTGCCCCGCACCGTTTGCAGAAACCTTGGCGCTTTCGTATCTTCTTCTATTTTGCGGCGTAGACGCGTCACCTGAACATCAATTGTGCGCCCTCCTGTACTCAAGCCCGATCGCTGTGCGAGATCGTCACGACTGACAACTTCGCCACAAGATTCGGCCAATGCACGCAACAAACTCGCCTCCATAGATGTTAGGCGCAACACATTTTGTCCGTTTTTAAGCTCATCATGCTTGATATCAAATTGCCATACCCCAATCTTGTATAGAACCCTGTCACGTTGTGGCTTTTGCGTTCTACGCAATATTGCGCGCAAACGTAACACCAGTTCCATCGGCTCAAATGGCTTTGATAAATAATCATCCGCACCGGATTTTAGCCCTGATATTCTATCTTCCGCCTCCCCCAATGCCGTTAACAGCAACACTGGGATTTCTTGCGCGCGCGCTCTCAAATCTTGCACAAACTCAGTGCCCGTCTTTCCTGGCATCATCACATCAACAACCAATGCATCAAATTCAAAATGTGCCAACATATCTTCTGCCTGTGCCACATCCTCTGCGGTCAGAACAACAAAATCATGTTCATGCAAGAAACGAGACACCAAATCGCAGATACGGGTATCGTCATCCACCACAAGAATATGTGACTTCTCCGCCTTTTTGCCCTCTACTTTATTCAAATTTGTCATGATCTATGTTTACACAAAATTATTTTTCAAATATAGCTTACTTGGTAAAGAATATCGCGTAAACAAGGAAAGGCGCAAAACATGTCAGTACTTCCCTTTGATGAAAGAGACGGGTTTATCTGGATTGATGGTGAAATCAAGCCATGGAGAGAGGCTAAAATCCATGTCCTCAGCCATGGTATGCACTATGCCAGCTCCGTTTTTGAAGGGGAGCGCATGTATGACGGCAAGATATTCGAAAGCCGTAAACATTCAGAACGCTTTCACAAATCAGCCGACATTTTGGGCATGAAGATTCCGCTTAGCATTGATGAGCTGGAGGAAATTAAATATGATATCTGTAAAAAAAATGACCTGACGAGTGCCTATATACGCCCTGTTGCATGGCGCGGTGGTGAACAGATGGGCGTTTCTGCAAAGTTGACCAAGACGCATGTTGCTGTTGCTGCATGGGCATGGGGCACATATTTTGATGCGGAAAAACGCAATACCGGCATTTCCCTGAAAACATCACAATGGCGTAAACCTGCGGCAGATACAGCGCCAACACAAAGCAAGGCCGCCGGCCTATACATGATCGCTACAATATCCAAACATGCGGTTGAAGATGATGGTTTTGATGACGCGTTGATGCTTGATTACCGTGGATATGTTGCCGAGGCCTCTGCTGCCAATTTCTTTGCTGTTAAAGATGGCACGCTTATTACACCAACGCCTGATTGCTTTTTGAATGGTTTAACACGTCAAACTGTTATTGCTCTGGCTAAGGATATGGGTATCCCCTTTGAGGAACGCCATATCAAACCGGAAGAGCTGAGTGGTTTTCAAGAAATTTTTCTTACAGGAACCGCCGCAGAAGTCACTGCAGTCGGGCAAATTGACGACCATAAATACAGTGTTGGCCCAATCACGAAAAAACTGCGGGAAGCTTACGAAACACTTGTGCGCAGCTAGTGTTGATTGTAACGCCTTGAAATTTGACTTCGCTGGTAAAAACGCTTATAATTCACCTTAATTATAAAAAAATGTATGGTTATAAAAATAACCAAGGGTGAAAATGGCAGAAACTAACACATCAAACGCAGGAAATCCGTCTGGTTCAAACAATGAATCAGATCAAGCATTGATCGCTTTCAAACAATTGATAAACGCGCGTTTGCCAGAGCTAGCGCCGGAAACAGCCGGTTGGAAAGATGAAGATGGACACTTGGTTCATGAATCATCTGACCCACTCGACAGTGGTTACCTATACATCCTGAACAATTTCATTCTTGACCAAAACAAGGTCGCGCAAAGACCTGAATTACAAGAACTTGTGGATCAATATAATACATTACCCGAATCAATCAGGACACCTATTGAAATAAAGCGCACCTTTTTTGAAAGACCAAGTGCGGGTATCACATCAACAAATCAAGCACAGGCCGTTATTAACCTTGCGCAAGATTATTTGAACGTTGAAGAAACCAGCGATGGCACAATTGACGAGGCGACAGGACGTGCGCTCCGCACAACTCTGGAGCAGTTACAACGTCAGAACCCCGATATCAATGTTGAATTCTCTCCTCAGAATAATGATAGCCGCACAATTGATTTCTTAAATGCCCTCGCGCAGAAAAGAATGGGAAGTGCTGGCACAGATCCAAGAGATATTAACCAGACACTCATCCATCTCTGGGCATTAGAAAAAGATGCTGAACCAACGCCGGGTCAGGTGCAAACCAACCTAGGCTCCGTTGTTTCTTTACGGAACATGATGGAATTAATGGTTAACGGCACACTGCCAAGTGGCGGATCAGCGGCAAGACCCGCGGCAGATGCACCATGGGATCAGGACTGGACCAACAATGCAGCACCTGACGTGTTCTTCAGCACGCAAACATATGCAGCTCTAGCAAGCACGACATCCATGAATAGCCTTGGAAAAGTTAGCACAGCCACACTATTCGCCGAAATCCCATCCAATCCGAATGCTGAACTACTCAAACAAATGGCAGAAGATATCGGTTTGGATACCAATAAACAATTCTTTTCAGAAGTAGAGGTTGGTAAAATCGCAGCCGAAATGCTGACCCACCAAGCCAAACTGCTGTGTATTGATGAACCGGATATAAACCGCGCCATCCACAGCGGCAGGTTCATGCCAAACCTAACAGATCTTCTTATGGTGGAGAGAGGCTTTGGCTTCCCTGAGGGGCACAATACCGGATCAGCCGTATGGGAACACCAGTCAAGCAGCTTCGGTGAGCGTTACGGAACAATTGATCAGGCATTCTTAGACTCTCTAGGTTCAAAAGATCCTCTTCATGGCATACGTTTTTCAGATGATATCCATCAATCACCTGCTTCATACTTCGCAGTTTATAGAGGCGTTTCAGCCGCAGCAGCAGCTCTTACACCATATGAACGGATGCGCGAAGAAAGCTTCCTTCCCGGACTTGCCGATTTCTACGCAGATGGCGGAACATGTGGCGACTCACAAGAACACGAACAAGATAATGATGCACCTTGTACCGTTGAAGGCATGGTTGGTGACGGTCCGTGCGGCGATAACAAGCCCGCTGCGCCTGCCGATAGTGACCTTTGCACTGTTGAGGGTGTTGTTGGGAAAGGCCCATGTAGTGACGCCTTTAAGGATCAAGCACAACAGGATGAAAGCATAGACGATGCAATAGAATCTAACGCGGAAAGCGCGACGGGCAACGACTATGGATGTTTTGTGGAAGACGGAATCACCAGCAATTGTGATAATGGTCTGGACAATACAGGCCCCACCACAAACAACCCTTAATAAGCGCTCACTTACACATTAAACCGAAACAGAATAACGTCACCATCTAGCACGACGTATTCTTTGCCCTCTTGACGCATTTTTCCTGCATCTTTTGCACCAATATCACCTTCACAGGCAATATAGTCTTCGTAAGCAATAGTCTCGGCTTTAATAAAGCCTTTTTCGAAATCCGTATGGATAACGCCAGCCGCTTGTGGTGCTTTTGCACCAATAGGGATTGTCCATGCGCGGGTTTCTTTTGGCCCTGCAGTGAAATAAGTTTGCAGTTTCAACAACTTATTACCCGCACGGATAATACGGTTCAAGCCCGGTTCAGTCAGGTCCATTGAGGAGAGGAACTCTTCCTTTTCCTCATCGCTTTCAAGCTGCGCAATCTCTGACTCAATAGAGGCGCAAATAATAACAACCTCCGCACCTTGTTCTTTTGCCATTTTCGCAACTTGTGCGGTGTAATCATTGCCCTGTGCTGCGTCATCTTCCGACACGTTACAAACGTATAGGACGGGCTTTGAGGTAATAAGTTGCGTCATTTTCATCCAACGCTCTTCATCTTCATCAGAAGGTGCAACGGTGCGCGCTGGCTCTCCTGCATCGAGAGCATCTTTAATACGCGTTAGGAAATCAACCTGTGCCAGCACCTCTTTATCACCGGAGCGTGCTTTCTTGCTCATATTTGTGATTTGGTTGCCCATCGTCTCCAAATCAGAAAGCATCAACTCTGTTTCAATGGTTTCGGCGTCACGAATAGGGTTAATATTGCCATCAACATGGATAACATCATCATCTTCAAAACATCTAATCACGTGGATAATCGCATCGGTTTCACGGATATTGGATAGGAACTGATTGCCCAGTCCCTCACCTTCAGACGCGCCTTTAACAAGGCCAGCAATGTCCACAAATTCAAGTTGAGACGGCAGGATATCGATTGAGCCTGCAATTTCGGCGATCTTCGCCATGCGATCATCAGGCACAGCGACCCGACCCACATTCGGTTCAATTGTACAGAACGGAAAGTTCGCTGCCTGCGCTGCTGCGGTAGCGGTTAGCGCGTTAAATAGTGTCGATTTTCCAACATTCGGCAGCCCGACAATTCCACAATTAAATCCCATAGTATTTTTCCTTTATTTCTTAAAATATTCTTTTATCAATGCGTCGTAAGCCTTTGGAGTATCAGAGATAATAATATCTGACTTATCCCCCATATAACTCATCAAAGGCGTTAACCATTCTTGCTCTGCCTTTGAAAAATTATCCAAAACATAGTTACTGACATCCGCCTGAGGGTGAGGACGACCAATTCCGATACGCACACGCCAGAAATCTGCCGTTCCCATATGCGCCTGAATTGACTTTAGCCCGTTATGACCCGCGTTACCGCCGCCTTGTTTCACGCGAACAGTGCTTGGCGCGATGTCTAACTCATCATGAAAGACAATAATTTTATCAGGCTCGATCTTATAGAACTTTGCCGCCTTCGCAACAGATTGGCCGGAGTTATTCATATAAGTTTCAGGCTTCAATAATAAGACTTTTTGATTACCCAAACGCCCTTCGGATACTTGGCCCTGAAATTTAGATTTATACGCGCCAAAGCCCGGAAATTCGTTTTGAACAGCGTCAAGAACCATAAAGCCGACATTATGTCGATTACGTTCATAGTCACGTCCCGGATTACCAAGGCCAACAAAAAGCCACATACCTTTATCCTCTTTTGAATACAAAGAAGAGCCTTCACAAAATAAAGGCTCTCGCTTAAATATACGTACCAGTGATTTAAACCACTGTAGCATGAATTAGTCTTCTGATTTGGCTTCAGTCGCTTCTTCAGAACCTTCTTCAGTTCCATCAGTCGCGGCATCTTCATCACTAACAATACCGTCACCAGCTTCAGCAGCAGCAGCATTTTCAGCTTCTTCCTGTTCAGCCGTCTTCGGTGCAATCAATGTCGCAATTGTGAAATCACGATCTTTAATAACCGCTGACGCGCCTTCTGGCATTGTTGCATCGCTCAACTTAACAGAATCGCCATGCTCTTTACCTTCTACGCTAACTTCAAGAGCATCAGGGATGCTTGTTGCGCCACATAGCAGCTCAACAGTATAACGTGTAACGTTCAAAGTTCCTTTGCCTTCAATACTTGGGCATTTGTCTTCATTTGTAAACTTAACAGGAACGTTAACCGCGATTTTAGTTTTCTTGGTTACACGTAGGAAATCTACATGCTCCACAACATCAGTTACCGGGTGAAGTTGAATATCACGGGCAAGAACTAGGTTCTTTTCACCATCAACATTAAGATCACACAATGTTGTAAACATCTGACCCTTGTTATATTCAACATTAACTTCATTCTCTGAAATTGAGATATTTACAGGTTCTTTACTATCACCGTAAATTACGGCCGGTGAACGACCAGCGCGGCGAAGTGAACGTGCAATCCCCTTACCGGCGCGATCCCTCTTTTCCGCTTTCATTGCATAGTTATTAGACATAGCATTTCCTTACATTTTCGTTATGGCCAACCTCCAGGGGTGTTGGTCCGTTTGACACATATATGTGCGAAGCCACAGATAAACCAAATCTGGCGCTTTTTTTCAAGTAAATTCTTTGAATAGAGCCATATTTACCGCGTAAAGAGGATTCTTAGCGGAATAACTCTGAAATTGAGCGCTCTTCACTGATGCGGCGGGCGGCTTCACCAATCAAAGGCGCAATGCTCACCTGCTCAATATTAGGTGCAGCTATCATCTCTTCAGTGGCGGCAATACTATCCGTAATCACCAGCGTTTTAAGCGTAGAGTTACTTACACGCTCCACTGCGGCACCGGAGAGAACACCGTGAACAACATAGGCATGAACTTCTTGTGCGCCTTGGCTTTCCAGAGCAATAGCTGCATTACAAAGCGTGCCACCGGAATCAACGATATCATCAACAAGGATGCAGACCTTGCCCTTTACCTCACCAATCACATTCATAACCTCTGACACACCCGCCTTTTCACGGCGTTTATCAATGATTGCCAAGTCTGCGCCTATACGCTTCGCCAATTGACGCGCACGAACAACGCCGCCGACATCAGGCGATACCACACAGATATCTGCACCTTTAAATTTTTTCTCGATATCAGGAACAAAAATGGGCGCTGCGCTCAAGTTATCAACGGGGATATCGAAGAAACCCTGTATTTGGCCTGCGTGCAATTCCAACGTCAAAACGCGATCTGCACCTGCGGCTGTAATCAAGTTCGCAACAAGTTTGGCTGAAATAGGTGTACGTCCACCAGTTTTACGATCTTGTCTGGCGTAGCCAAAATACGGCATGACAGCAGTGATACGGCTTGCTGAGCCTCTTTTTAAAGCATCAATCGCAATGAGTAATTCCATTAAATGGTCATTCGCAGGATATGATGTGGACTGCACAAAGAATGTATCTTTACCGCGGACATTTTCCATTATTTCAACGAAAATTTCATTATCGGAAAAGCGCTGTATACGGCATTCAGTTAAGGGGACATCAAGATAAGAGGAAACGAGTTCAGACAATTGCTGATTGGAGTTGCCAGAAATCAATTTCATGGTGTCATAC
>JQIA01000818.1_pt1 | contig 16462 bp, 16 predicted proteins | sample 811431 | NCBI WGS metagenome assembly JQIA01 (sample SAMN02998118, study PRJNA258478) | marine sediment metagenome | biome: marine; feature: seafloor; material: sediment; isolation source: oil-polluted sediment collected from 3 locations (0.5 km, 0.7 km and 0.9 km)... | place: USA: Gulf of Mexico ... | reverse complement strand
TGTTCAATAAAATTATTATTATATAATACTATATTTAAAATTTTCATTAAATGATGATAATCAATATCATATTCTTTTTTTAATATATTTGAATATATATATAATGTTTTTAAATTATTTGTAATATAAGTTATTATTATTTTTTTTATATCCCATATTAATAAATTATAATAATCTTCATACATATCTAAATTATTTAACCCTAATAATGTGTTTGCTAATGCATATGTTAACATATATAATATTTTTATATTATAATTAAACGAATATACTTTTTTTAATTGTACATTTGAATTATAATGTTTATTATATATATTTTTTTTTAATTCATGATTTATATCAAATAATATTATTTGTGTTATATTTATACAATGATCTATATATATTCTTATATAATTATATATATATTCATTATTATTTCCATAATATCTTAATTTCTTTATTAACATACATGATTTATCTTTTATTAACATATCATTCTTTATTCTATAACTTTCTTTTCTTTCTATTATACTTATCAAATTCAATTTATATTTTATTATTTCTATAAATTTATTTAATGTATTACTTAATATCTTATTTGTATCTTCTATCATACTCAAAAATAACCCGTTTTCTATGTTTTTCTATGTTTTTATATAATATATATTATATAAAATATAAAAATTTAAATATTAATTAATTAAGCACAAAACTATAGAAAACACATTAAATAATAAAAGTTTTAAAAAAAAATATATATAATAATATAATAAAAGATGGAAAACATTAAAATGGATGAATTAAAAGCGATAAATCACAAAGATTTGGATAGATTTATATTTAAAGATATAATAACAAAAAGTAAAGTATATAAAGTATATGATGGTGATACGATAAGTGTTATTTTTGAATATAAAGGTGAATATATAAAATATTCATGTAGATTAAATGGAATAGATACACCTGAGATGCGAGACAAAAATTTAGAGGTAAAAAAATTAGCATATGAAGCTAGAGATTTTCTAAGACATTTAATTTTAGATAAAATCATTAATATAGAATTAATAAAATTTGATAAATATGGAAGATTATTAGTAAATGCATATACATTAGAAGGTGAAAGTTTAAGTGATATAATGTTAATAAATAATTATGCAAAAAAATATGATGGTGGTACGAAATATGATTGGAATTTATATTTTACATAATAAAATATTATTAGTAATATATAATAATTAAAATGTCACTTTGTAAATTTTTATTTACAAGTATTATAATATTTCTTTTATTAATTATTATAAATAAAAAATTAAATACTTTTAATTATGATCAATTAGATAATACTTTTAATTATGATCAATTAGATAATACTTATACTTATAACTATGATCAATTAGGTGATACTTATTTTTATGGAACTAAATATATAGATCAAGATTATCTTAAAGCATTAGATTATTATAAAAAAGTATTTATATATGATCCATATAATAAAAATATTACTAATATAAGAAAAAATATTAATACAATTCAAAATAATACATTACATAATAATAATCATATAATTATTAATAATAATGATGAATATTTATATAATGATATAAATGATCATATTATTGATTATAATAATAATATAGAATATAATCAAGAAATATATAATCTTGCATTCGATGATGGTATCGACATTAATTATCAAATATATGAATTAAATAATAATGAAAATAATAATTTTAATGAAAATAATAATTTATTAATTAATAATGATCAAAATTTTAGAATTGAAAATGATTTACAAAATGTACATGATTCAGTTATTAATAAAACAATTAATTCATCTATCAAAAAATTAAAAGAAACTACAATACAAAACAATGAATTATCTGATATTAATAAATTTATATTTAAACAATTAAAAAATAGTAATTTTAATAAAGAAGATAAAAACAAAATTACAAAAACTGTTAATTATATCCAACAAAATCAGACTTTACCTATTGATGACTATAAATTAAAGGACAATTTAATTTTAATCGGTAATCGAATTATTAATCATAATGATAAAAATAAACAACAAAATATGATTCATAATTTATTATATGAATTAAAGGAATGTATTAGAGATGATGGTAATTTATACTGTACAAAGGGAATTTCTAATCGTATTGTTGATTCTTTAAATGGTATTGATGAAATGGTTGTAATAACTCCTAAATGGGCTATACATGAAGAAATGATGAATAAAAGTGGTGTAATAAGAAATGAATTAGAAAAAGTTAAATCAGTAGATGATGAAGATTTTAGTAATAAATTAAAAGAAAAAATAAAAACAGAATTAAAAAAAGAGTATGTAGAAGATAATAATATATTATCTGAACATGATTTTAATAAAGAATTAGATGAATGGATAGAATATGTTTAATATTTAATTAAACATATAATAATTGTAAAAAATTGATTTAAATTAAAAATTAATATATACTTAAGATTATGAAAAATAATAAATTTAAAAATGATTTAAAATTTAAATATTGTGAAAAATGTAAATATTATATAATTAAAGAAAATCATCATTGTGATATATGTAATAAATGTACATATAAAAATTTTAATCATTGTGATATATGCAATAAATGTATAAATATGGATTTAATGAAACATTGTAATTATTGTAATAAGTGTATATATAAAGATTATAAACATTGTTATAAATGTAATATATGTATAAAAAAATATTATAACCATTGTGATATATGTAATATATGTAACCCAAATATATTAAGTCATTGTTTTAAAGAAAATAAATGTATAGATAAATGTGTTAATAAAAACAATAATTAATAAAAAAACAAAAAAATATTAATTTTTTTTTTTAATAATATGATATTAAGATAGATATTTTTAATATTTTATATAATATATAAAATGAAAAACGTAATATATTTTGATAATAATGGAACTACACCACAATCGAAACAATCGATAAAAGAAACTATAAAGTGGATGGAAGTATGTGCAAATCCGTCATCAAACAATAAAATATCATTAGAAGCAAAAAAATTAATAGAAGAAGGAAAAAAATATATATTGAATCATTGTGGTGTGAATAGTAAAAAATATACGGTAATATTTACAAGCGGTGGTACTGAATCAAATAGTTTTATAATTAGATCATCAGTATCATCATACATAAAAATAAAAAAACATAAACCTCATATTATAATTTCATCTATAGAACACAATTCAATTATAGATTGTTGTAATAAATTAGTAGAAAATGATTGTATTGAATTAACAAAAGTTGTACCTAATATATTTGGAATTATAGATCCAATATCTATTGTAAAAAATATTAAATCAAATACTTGTTTAATTAGTATTATGTTTTCTAATAATGAAATAGGATCAATAAATGATATTAAACAAATTGGTAAAATAGCACATTTAAATAATATACCATTTCATACAGATGCTGTTCAAACATTTGGAAAACATGTAATTAATTTACAAAAAAATAATATAGATGCTATTTCTGTATCTTTTCATAAATTTTATTCACCAAAAGGGATAGGATTAGTTATAATAAATAATGATTTTATTGATGGTTATAAATTAGAAGGTATAATAAATGGGACACAACAGAATGGTTTAAGAGGTGGGACAGAAAACATATCAAGTATAGCTGGTGCTATTGTAGGTATGAAATATAATTTTAATAAAAGGAATGAAAAAAATAAACGATTATTAAAATTTAGAAATGTTTTATTAGATAATCTTAATAAATATATAGATATAATTTATTATAGTGATTATTATAATAAAATTGAAGATTATAAAGATATTGATATTTTTATAATCTTATTTGGTCCATATAGAAAAGACATTAGTAATTATGTTGAAAATACATTGCTTATATCTATCGTATCAAATAAAAAAAAATTATGTAATCTTATTTTAAAAAAACATTTAGAAGAAAAAAATATTATTGTTTCAATAGGATCAGCATGTTCTACTTCATCTAAATATGCTAGCCATGTTTTAACTGAATTAAACATTTCAGATATTATCAAAAGAGGAACTATACGTATATCATTTGGAGATAATAATAATATTAGTGAAATTAATACATTTATTCCAATTTTAATAAAATGTATTAACAAACAAGTTCCATTAATTAATTTTATTAAAAAATATAAAAATAAAAATATTAAATAATTATTTATTTTAATCTACTCGTCGTTCATTAATTAATGTTAATAACTCAGTATAACGTGATGTTTCAAGTGTAAAATCACTCATAATTAATTCAATAACAGTAGAACCAAAATCTTTAATAATAACTCGATTCTTTGAAGAATTATTTACAACAATTAATAATAAATTTTCTAATCGTTGAAGGAATTCAACAACAAGTCGTGAAAGAAATTCTAAATATGTTTTTCGTGTTTTTAATTCTTTATTAGTATCAACCTTAAGGAAAATCTTTCTAATTGATCCTTTAAAAAGATCATATAATCGATTATCTTCATTACTCATATCACTATCTGTAACCGTTTCAACCACATTATCTTCATCATTAGTTAATTTTGAAGATAATTCAGTTAATTGTTTAAATGATGGTAGCGTGCTATATAATGGATATAATAATTCTTCAGATAAATTTTCTGGAAGAATGAATTTAGTATCTAATAATTTCTTTTTTCCTTCACCAACACTTTTAATTGTTGATTTTACTATCTCTTCAACAATTAAATCACAAATAATTGATAAATAATTAGTTAAATCTTTCTTTAATTTAAATTTTAATCCCATATAAACACGTAATGACATCTCATTTAAACTTAATTGTTTATATACTGTCCCATTTTCTATCGCTTTTTCTTGACTTTTCTTCTTTTCTTCTTCAAACTTATCTTTATTAACTTTATAATATATACCGACTACCTCTTGTTCTTCTTCAGTTAATACTTTTGTTACATCTACATTATCCTTAGTTGCTTTTTTAATCTTATTAATTACTGAAATAGTACTTTTATTTAATACTAATTCATCAAATACCTTTTTAATCTTTGTTGCTGGAATTAATGAAGATTTATTTGAAGTTACTACAGTTTTTTTTGTAGATGAACTTACTGTTTTTTTAACAACAACTGGTTCTGTTGAAATTGTTTTTACTACTTTTGATGTTTTTGGTTTTCGTGTTAAAGTTTCTGTCATATTGTTTTATTTATATTATAAATTTATTTTTTGTTTATTAAATATATTAGTATATTATTCTTATCTTTAGATTGAATTTATATATAAAAAAAGATTTGATCAATTTTAATTTTTTTCAATAAAAATTTAACTTAATTCTTTTTTCATTTTTTCAAATGAAGATAAATGACTATTATCTTCAATATCATCATCATCACTATCTTCATTATTTAAATCCGTAATAATTTCAGATTTAATATTATCTACTAAAGAATCATCTAAATCTTCAAATTTATCTGATTTGATTTCTTCAAATTTATCATTTTCTTCAAATTTATCTGATTTGATTTCTTCAAATTTATCAGATTTGATTTCTTCTAATTTATCTGATTTGATTTCTTCAAATTTATCATTTTCTTCTAATTTAGATGGTATATTAGAATTAAAAATTATTGATTTATCTTCATCATCAGATTCTGTAATATAATTTGAATATAATTGTTTAGTTTCATTATTAGTAGAATCTTGTATTTTTTTATTAGATTCATTTTTCTTTTTTTTATACATTTGATAAAGAATATATCCAATAATAATAATAATAAATATAATTAAAACAATTAGAATTATTTTTAAATTAGATTCAAAAAAACTTTTTGATTGAAGTACAGGTATATTTATAGAAGGTATTTGTGTATATCTATTTTTATATTGTTCATTTTTATTAATATCTTTTTTTAATTTATCATTTGGTCTCATATCATTATCAATAATTCTTGGTTTAATTGGTATATCACTCATTATTTTTTTGTTTTATTTATATATTAATATATTTAAAATACTATATATATAAAGTGAATACTATTTAATATTAATTTATATTTAAGATATAATTAAAAAAATGAATAATATGTATATTAAAAACATAATATTAGATAATAATAAAAAATTAGAAACATTAATATATATATTTAAAGAAAGTATATTATTATTAAAAAATTCAAATAATACAACTATATTAAATATATCTGATATTATTAATGAAAAAGATCAATATATAATATCTTTAATTAATAAAATAAATAAAAAAGTAGAAATATTAAATATTAATAAATTAGAAACAATAAATGATTTATATGTATTTATTGATATATATACATATATTTATATTAATATTATATATATAAATGAAGAATTTATATATTTATATAAATTATTAAATATAGATTTTACAGATTATAATTTAGATTTTACCACTTTAAATAAAATAATAAAAATTAAAAATAATATAATTAATGAATATGAATTTTATATTAATAATAATACAATTATAATAGACTTAATTAATTATTTTAATGAATATACATATAAATTTAAAAATGATGAAAATATGTATAATTATATTTCTAATGTTTTTCTAAATAATAACAATATTATTGAATTATATATTGTTATTTTTAATAATAATAATAATATAAATATAAGAAAAATACATGAAAGTAATAAAGATAAAATATTAAATATAATATATAAAAAGAATAAAAATGAATCAAAAAAAGTAATAAATAATTTATTACAAAATTTTGAATTAATATCAAAAGATAATTGTATGTTATTACATGATTTGATTTATAAAATCACAAAAATTAAATCACAAAAATTACAAAAAGCTAATACAATATCTACAATAACTAATGAATTAACAAATATAATTCAAAATTATTCAAATATTAGTAAAAAAAAAATATCAATTATAATCTATCATATTAAGAATAATATTAATTATAATATTAATGGTTTGAAAAAAAATTCAAAATATATTAATAAATATCAAGGAATAAATATTGATTTATTAAATATATTTCAAACAATTAATTTTACAGATACTAATAATAAAGAAAAAAATAATATAATGTATACAATAAATTATGATGTTAATGATAATAATAATTCTATTATATTAGAAACATCAGATATGAAAAATTATAAATTATTATATTATAATAATGATTATTTAATATCTAATAATATTGTAAATAATATATTAAGAAATCAACCATCTGATCGAATTTATTATTATAATAAATATATAGAAGATAATATTATAAAATATATTAATTATACATCTATACAAGAATATTATACTAAAATATATTTAGATTTTAATATTGATGAACAAGATATAGAAATTTTATATAAAAAATTAGTAAATATTATATATATAAATATTATGAATAATATAAAAATTTCTAATATATCCGATAAACAGCTATTTAATATTATTACAAACAATGAAAAAATTATTAATATATTTAAACAAAAAGTTAATAATTTTTATAAGACAGTAATAAATAAATTAAAAATAAATAATAAAGATTCTTCTGAAATTTATTTAGTGTATATTTCATATTTAAATATGATTATATATAAATTTACTAAAAAATTAACTGATACATATATATATATTAATGAAAATAACACTTTATCTAATGAAAAAAAATTAGAAATGATTATATCTGAATCTATAAATAGTATTATTAATGGTAGATCTAATTTATTTAATATAATTGTAGAAAAATATCATATACTTACTAATTATAAAAGTATTATTAATTAATTTATTATATATTTAATAATAATTTAAATATATAATATTATATATTTTAAAAAAATAATTTTAATTTATTTAATTAATTAATTAAAATATTATGGAAGAAGAAAAAAATAATAAACCAGTTGAAATTAAGAAGAAACCAGGTAGACCAAAGAAAAATCCAGATAAAGTTCAATTACCTAGAAATGGAATTTCAGAAAATCCACAACATGATATAAATATAATGGAATTAGAATACGACTCTCCAATAATATTTAAAAAAATATTTAATCTTTTTAAACAAATGGCAGTTAAAGAAATTAAAATGGAGTTTGATATCAAAAGTATAAAAATAAAATCATCAGATCATTTAGATAAAAATTATAATTTATTAACAATTAATGGAAATAAATTAAATCATTATTATTGTAAATTTCCATATTCCATTATTATTAATCCAAAAGAGTTAGATAAAGTATTCCATAAAATAGATAAAAATTATGATACTATTAATATCATTTCTCAACATTCAACTATGAATGAATCAATCAATATTATATTAAATAATAAAATAATATCAAGTGATGAATTTCATATTATAAATTTGATGGAAAGTAGTGAATATAATATAGAACGTGATATAATAAATATAGATTATAATAATTATCCAATTAAATTTAGATTAGAATGCAAATACTTTAAAAAAATAATTAGTGATATAGCTTCATTTAATGAAGATTCACATGAACAAATATTTACTATAGAAAGATTTGATAAATATCCATTACAAATTTCTTATCATACTATGACCAAAACAATTAAAGCTATTACTATATTTAAAGATGCAAAAAAAATTAAATTAGAATCATCTATTGAAAAAGATGATTTGTTTTCTGTATCTACTAGAATTACTGATATTAAATCAATAAGTAATTCACCCATTTCAGATTTTATTTATATTTTTGCAGATAAAGAAAAAGATATTGTATTTAAATTAATTATTGATAACGGTACATTCGAATTATTAACTTTTACACAAATAATTAAATATTAAAAAAATATTCATCTTTTTTTTAATTTATATCTTAAAACTCAACCGCATCATATATAACAAAATATTATTACAAAATTAGTATATCTGTTAAAAAAAATATAATTACTTATTTGTATTTTAAAATTTATATTGCCATTGGTGCTTTTATACTTGATTGTGGATAATAATTAATTAATTCAAAATCAGTATATTCAAAATCATTTATATTTTCTATTTTTCTTTCTTTTCTATTAATTTTAATTTTTGGAAATATTGATGGAATTCTATTTATTATTTCATTCGATTGTAATATATGATTAGAATATATATGTATATCACCTATATTGTGTATTATATCCCCTGGTTTATAATTTGTTAAATGACAAACCATATTTAATAACAATGTTGCACTTGTTACATTAAATGGTAAACCTAAAAAACTATCACATGATCGTTGATAAAATGAACAACTAATCTCATTTTTATATTTATCTACATAAAATTGATACATTAAATGACATGGATATAATGCCATTTCATTTAACTGTTCTGGGTTCCAGTAACAGAATATTATTCTTCTTGAATCAGGATCTGTTTTAATTAAATCTATACAATATTGTAATTGATCTACTCCTTTATTTTTATAATTATCTTCACAATTTGTGTATTTAGCATTAAAATGTCGTAATTGATGTCCATACGAATTATGAACAGATATATTTTGAACAGTATATGAATTATCAACATCAATTTCAAAATTATATATATCTAAATCATCAGTTTGATTTGTTTGAATTTCTTCAATCGAAAACCATATATAATTTGTATTATTGATTTTATTTATTTTCTTTTTAATTTGATAGAATAAATCATTTATACTTATAAATATATCTATTTTAAAATATAATCTTTGAAGTTGTAAAGCTATTGAATATGATTTTACTAATATTTTTTGTTCATTCGTATTTATTATATTAGACATATAATATCCTTGTAAAAAATCTTTAATATATGATGTATTTGTATCTTGAACCCATTCAGGAATACCATTTTTAAATTCATTAAGTAATGAATAATTATCAATATTTATTGTATACGTATTATTTATATTTTTTGTAATATTATCAATATTAGTTGATAACTTTTTTAATATATAAAACATATCTTTATCTATAATTTTAAATATAATATTACCATAATCATCAATATCATCTAAATAATTCATTAAATAACCTAAAACAAACCATAAATTATTATCATACATATTAATATTATTAAATGTAGGCATGATACGCTTATTGTTTTTTTTGAATCCCATATAATATTTTTTTTTAATATTATATGCTCGACACCATTTTGGTTCTTCATTTAAATCTCTTTTATTTTCCTTTATTAATATTGGATGATTATCTGTACAAATAATTGGTTTCGAACAATATTTAATTTTAAATGTATATAATAATTTATTGTATTTTGATTTTTGTATGTTATTTATTGTTCTCCAATCACCTTGATGTGTATATAATTTATCTTCTAATATTATATCTTGTATTTTTTTATAACCAATCTTTGTTAATATTAATGTGTTTTCCGGAAAACATGCCCCTATATCACCTTCTTTTAAATGATGTAAACCACGATTATCTAAAAAACTACGAGTACTATTCCCATCCCATATCTTTACTTTCTTTTCTTGTAATTTTCTTACATCTGTCGAACCTGATATAAACCATAATAATTCTTCTGCTGCACCTTTGAAAAAAACCTTTTTAGTTGTAAATAATGGTATTATACCATTTCTCACATTATATTTAAATCTTTTACCAAATATAGATAACGTACCAGTGCCTGTTCTATCATCCTTGTAAATCCCTTTATTTAATATTTTATTCATAATTTTTATATATCTTTTTTCTTCTTTATTATTATATCTATAATAATTAAATTCAATAACATTTTCTTCATTGTTATTTAATAAATCATTATCTATTTCAACTGAAGTTTTAATTAATTCATAATTATTTATATTATATATATTACATTTCGTATCACTTTTTTCAAATACTTTATCAATCACTGTTATATATAAATTATTAATTATATTTTGTTGTAAAAATTGATTATATATAATACTACCACCAATTATAAACGTTTTTTCAATATTCTTATTCGATTTTATATATGATAATACATCATTAATAGATGATAAAATAATAACATTATCATTATCTTTATATAATATATTAAGTTCATTAATTTTATCTTGCTTTTTAGACATAATAATATTAATTCTATTTTTTAATGGTTTAAATTTATTAGGAATAGATTCAAATGTTTTTCTTCCAACTACAACTGCATTAATTTTATCTTTAATTAATACAGTCGATGTAATATCTTTAAAATAATCCATGTCTTTTTTATAATGAAATAATAAATTATTTTTATATCCAATTGAATTATTTTTATCCATCGCAACTATCATTGAAAACATTATTGTTATTTAAATAATAGTTATACTTATATATATAATTATAATTTCTATTATATTAAATTCAAATTTAAATGACTGAACCATTCTGTTTTATTATTAATAATAATAATAAAGCAACACTATCTCATAATAATTTCAAATTACAACTTGAAATTATACTTTTTAAAAAAATATATACTATTCAAAAAAATAAATTAATCAATACATATAATGATAATTTCAAATTACAACTTGAAATTATACTTTTTAAAAAAATATATATTATTCAAAAAAATAAATTAATCAATACATATAATGATAATTATTATTATTTCAATCAAATTATATATTCATTATTATTTTTAAATTTATATATATTTAGTTTATTATGTTTTTATTCTTTGTATATTATAATTAAAGTTTAATTAATTATAATATATAAACATTAAATAATGTATAATAATTTTAATCAAAAAATTAATTTATTAGAAAAAAGTTTAAAATTTAATAAAAAAAGATCCTATAAATTATTAAAAAAAAATAATATTTTGTTATTAGAATATAATAAATTACAAGAAGATTTAAATAAATTAAATAATAAAATAAATTTATATATTAATAAAAAAAAAGATGTAAATTATACATATCATAATGATTCTGAATTTATGATAGATCACATATATGATAATATAAATATACACACTTACTTTATTTATATTTTATTCATAATATTTATTATATTTATATTTATATTTATTCAATAAACTTATATATAAATATAATATTTTTTTTATTTTTTAATTATAAGTTTAACGTATAATATTATATAAAGAAAGAATATATTATTACAATAATTTAACAAAATAACTAATTAAGTAAAAATATAATAATCGTATAATTTTTTAAAATTGAATATATTATATATCATTATGTATATATAAATTTATTGATGAATAATTTAAAGCAAGGAACAATTTCGTACATAAAATCAAATATTAATGAATATGAATTCGAATATTTTTTTATAAAAATTACTCATATAGGTAAATTTACAGCTATACTTCAATTTATTGATAATATCAATAAAGCGGTAATACCAATACCAGATAATATTGAATTTTATGGTATTAATGCAAATGGAGAAAGAATAGAAACTCCTATCGATATATCTTATATTATATCATGGTTTGGTGACTATGTTATGAGACAAAAAGGTAAAATTATATTCCAATTATTTAATCAAAAACAACAAACAATATCCGGAAAACTAAAAAGTCAAAGAACATATATTGATAAAGATAATATCTGGATCAATGTTGTATTAAAAAAATGTGATTGACATAATAATTAAAAAGATATATAATTTAAGGATAAATATTAATATATTAGCCTATACTTTAATATAGAAGTTATAAATGTATTATTTTTTTAAATTTGATTTAAATTATTTATATTTTAATAATATAATGGAAAAATTAATAAAATATTTAGATAATCGTTTTGATATTTTAGAAGAAAAAATTAATAAAATTAATAAAATTATTAATATTGATAATAATATTAATAATAATAATATTGATAAATTATCTATTGATACAATTATTAATGAAAATAATGAAGATATTGATGATTTAGATTATGATAAATATGATCATATTATTTTTACGGATGGTGCTTGTAACAAAAAAGAAATTGATGGAGTTAAACCATGTGGATTTGGAGTATATATCGATAAATCTAATATTCATAATTTACATAAAATTAAATTATATAGAAAAATGAATAATGTTGAATTTACATATAATAATAAAAAAGAAGAATATAAAGTTACTAATATAAGAGCTGAAGCGTATGCTATTTTATATACATTAATTATATATAAAACAACATTAATTGATAAAAAAGAATTTACAAAACAAAATTTAAATGAATATGAATTAATATATTCAGATAATATTGAAATTTGTTCAAAAAAATTAAAACAAAAAAATATATTAATAATTACTGATAGTGAGTTTTGGATAAAAGTTATTACATCTTGGTCAAAAAAATGGTATATTAAAAAAATTATTCATGAAAAAAAAAATATTGATTTAGTACTATATATTTTATATTATTATAATTTATTATTGAATAATTCAATTAATATTGAATTTCAACATGTTAAATCACATGCTGAAAAAAAAAAAGAAAAATATTATAGTTATGCTGAATATGGAAATATTGAAGCTGATAAATTAGCAGTATTATCTAAAAGTCTTAAAAATTATGATTTTGTAATAGGTAATTAATTATTACATTATTTTACAAATATATTATATATTATATATTATATATATAATATGGAAAACAATGACCATATACAAAAAAATATAAATCGTTGTTTTAAATGTAATAAAAAAATAGGATTATTTGGTATACAATGTAGATGTAAATATGTTTTTTGTAATAAACATAAATATTATAATGAACATAATTGTAATTTTGATTATAAAACGTATAGTAAATCTTTATTAGAGAAATCTAATATAAAAATAAGTAGTATAAAATTAGATAAAATATAAATACAGTAAACTTTCTTTTAATTTTATTATATAATATATGTTATTCACATTTTTATGCTGTTAATATATATTTTTTTTTGTATTTAAATGATATTATAAATATTTATATATAAATATTTTTTTATGGAGGAAGATTATAATTTATTTAACATAGATATAAATAAAATTAAAAGAGAACATGAACAAAATAATTATAAATATGATAATGAACAAAATATTAAAATAAGATATCAAGTATTATTTTACTTTTTATCAACATTATTAAATAATAATAATATAGATATTATCACATTTAAATTATTAACAACATATATAACTAGTTATTTTAATATATTAAATTTAAAATGTCAAGTTATTACTATTGATGAATTATGTAAAAAATTTATAGATAATAATTTAAAAAATAAAGATAATAATTATCTGACTATAAATGAAATTAAACATATCTATTTTTTATATATATTAGAAATTAAAGAAGAAATACAAGATTATATAAATATTGATAATCTAATTAATATATATAGTATTATGAATTATAATTATATTTATAATGAAACATATAAATATGATATTAATTTTATTAAAATATATTTTAATAATAATAAAAATAAGATTATATTGATTTTAATTTATATATTTTTAAATATTATTTTATTTTTATATAAATTTATTATATATAAAAATAATGAAGACTTATTTTTATTATATTCATATGGTCCTGCTTTTGCTAAAGGATTCGCTCAAATATGTTTATTAAATTCATTTTTAATATTATTACCATTATCTTATGGATTAATTAAATTTTTATATAATTTTGAATTTCTAAGATACTATCTTCCTTTTAATTTAAATATAAAATTTCATAAATTATGTGGAAATATGATATTTTTATCTAGTATTGGTCATACTATATCACATTTATATATATATATAAATAAAATACAAAAATTATCAATAAATGTTTGGGAAAATACTGATATGTATAAAAATGGAGGATTAAATAATGGTAGAACATTTATAAATTATATAAGTTCACTCCCCGGTTGGTCTGGAATAGCTATGTTATGTATTTTTATATTTATAACTCCATGTACATTAAATTATATTAAAAAAAAACACTATAATATCTTTTGGTATTCACATTTTGCATTTTTTCCATTATATTTTATTTTATTGATTATACATGGTTTAAATCAATGGTTTGAAACTACTACTGCATGGATGTGGATTATCGGTCCAATCATTATTTATATAATAGATAGATTTTATCGATTATATAATTTATCAAATATAAATAATACTAATATATCTATAGTTGATTCTTATATTATATATGATATAATCATTTTAAAATTATTAAAACCATATAATTTTAATAATAATATATCTAGTATGTATTTATTATTAAATATTCCTATCATTTCTAAAATGGAATGGCATGCATTTACTATTGTATCATTACCATATATGCAATATATAACTTTATATATAGAAAATAATGGTGATTGGACTAATACATTATATAATATAGTACAACAAAATATAAAAATACCTATAATAAATATAAATGGTCCAATAAATTCACCAAGTGAAAATTATATAAAATATGATATTATAATAATGATAGGTGCTGGAATTGGTATAACACCGTTTTTACCAATAATGAAAAGTATTGTATTACAAAATTATAAATATAATGAATATAATAATAAACATATATATTTATATTGGTGTAGTCGAAAACAAAGTATTATAATATCATGTATAAAAAAATTAAATGATATTATTAAATTAGATTGTAATAATATTATCGAAATTAATTTATATCTTACTAATATTATAAAAAATATACATAATGATATTTTATCAATTATACAGTATTTTGGAAAGATATTATATAATATAGATATATTATCAGGATTAAAAGAAACATCTTATTTATCAAAATTTGGTAGACCTGATTTTGATATAGAATTCAAAAAAATATTAAATAAATATGAAAATAAAAATATAGGTGTATTGTTTTGTGGATCAAACACTTTTCAAAATGAAATTAATAAAAAATGTAAAAAATATTCAAATAATAATAATAATGTGAAATTTATATTACATACTGAATATTTTTAAAGTAAATCGTCAATCCAAACATCATCATAATCATCTGTCATATTCATATTTTATAATAATTTATAAAAAATAAAATCAAATTTTTTATTAATTTATATGTGGTCTTTTTTTTATAAATTATTAATTTAATAATAATAATAATTCTTTCACAATCACTTTCACAATCACTTTCACTTTCATAATCACTTTTCAAGTAAATTTGATTTTCACTTGGTAATACACTTTTTTATTTGAATTTCACTTGGTAATATATATTCATAAATACTATACAAACTATTATATAAATCACTATATAAATTACTTTTTATATTTACATTATCATTATACAAAAAAAAACAGATTAATAAGAAATTTATCATATTTATATATCATATTCATATTTTTTATTAATTTATACGTGGTCTTTTTTTTGATAAATTAATAATTATTATTTCACTTTCACTTTCACTTTCACTTTCACTTTCACTTTCACTTTCACTTTCACTTTCACTTTCACTTTCACT
>JQIA01000816.1_pt1 | contig 16488 bp, 14 predicted proteins | sample 811431 | NCBI WGS metagenome assembly JQIA01 (sample SAMN02998118, study PRJNA258478) | marine sediment metagenome | biome: marine; feature: seafloor; material: sediment; isolation source: oil-polluted sediment collected from 3 locations (0.5 km, 0.7 km and 0.9 km)... | place: USA: Gulf of Mexico ... | reverse complement strand
GGTGGTAAGGATGTTTCTTTGGATATTCATGGCTCACTTGTTGATGAGGATGGATCGGAATCACTTTATTATATTATCTCGGATGTGCCTGAAATTTATCAAGTCCATGGTGGTATATACGCGGGTGGAGCAGATAGTAAGTCTGGTCGTGTTGGGCGCTGGATTGTTCGCGCGGATGATATTGACGATGTTGCGCTTGAGCCACTGGTGTATAATCCGTCTGATTTTCAAATTACGGTTACTGCGATATCACAAGAGAATGATGGTGATCTTTCCCACACGGTTCTTCCATTGAATATAGAAATTCATAGTGTGAGGGGGAGAGGTGGGCTTCCTCGCTCGGTTGGTGTTTCAAAATCTCCGCGCTTCTCGCATGTTCTTGGGGACACGACGTATGAAGATACTCAGATTGATGTTGATGGAACTGTGCACTATGACCATGGCGGTGAACTTTCCTTTTTGATTGCTGATATTCCTGAGGGTGTTGAACCGAATTTGGGTTTTTATGATTTGGATGGGGGGCTTGTTGTTCCTCTTGATCAAATTTCCCAGCTTCGCTTTGAACCTGTTGATGATTTTTCGGGCACTATTCAAATGACATATACTGCCTTTCAAATTCAAAATGGTAAGTTTCCTGCGAGCGCAGAGAAGGTGGCTGATGTGTATTTGGAAGCGGTTGCCGATGCACCATTGATTGTTGCTTCTGCTGTTTCTGGGGATGAAGATAGTAGCATTGCTATTCCTCTTGATATTGCTGTTTCTGATATTGATGGCTCGGAACATATTCTATCAATGGTAACAATTGAAAATGTCCCAGAGGGTGGGGCGCTTTCTGCTGGGACTGATGAGGGAGATGGAACTTGGAGTGTTCCTCTCACGGCCCTTGCTGGTTTGACGTTTACCGCGCCGGCACATGCACACGGGACGTTTGATTTAACCATTACTGCGGTGAGTGAAGAGGCACTTAATTCAGATCAGGCAGTAAGCAGTAAAGTTATGACTGTGACTGTTAACCCGATTGCAGATCAAGCTGTTCTTAATGTTGTGGCTGGACAGGGTACCGAAGACCAATGGCTTGATTTGGATATTTCCGCTAGTTTTGTGGATATAGATGGTTCAGAGAGTATGAGTATTGTTATTTCTGGTTTGCCAGATGAGGCACGGTTGTCTTCTGGGCTTAATAATGGTGATGGAAGTTGGACGCTCCAGCCTTCTCAGATCGAGGGCTTGCAAGTTCACGCGCCTGATGATTTTGGTGGTGTAATTAATGCTACGGTTATTGTTAATACCATTGAACCAAACGGAAATGTTGCGGTTGTTTCTCAAAACATACCCCTATCTTTTGAAGCTGTTTCAGACGGTCTTACGTTGGATGCAACCACGCAATATGTCGGTGTAGAAGACCAAGTTGGTGGTATTCCTATTATCCTAAATGCAGAGGCACCAGATCGAGACGGTTCTGAGCACTTAGAGGTGACATTTTCAGGTTATCCTGAGGGTGCACGTTTTTCATATGGTGTTGATAATGGGGCGGGAACGTGGACGATTGTTGGTGAAGATGTAAATAATGCTGTGTTTCTTCCTCCAGAGGATTTTAGCGGAGATATTGCTCTTGAGGTGCATGTTGATGCTGTGGATGTAAATGGTGATCGACAAGGCGTAGATTTTACGCAAAGTATTTCTATTACACCTGTGGCGGATTCTCCTGAGCTTATGGTTGGTGAGGCGTATTATGAAGGTGAAGCAGGGCAATCCATTCTCCTTGATGTTTCTGGACATCTTGCTGATCAAGATGGATCTGAACAACTTTCTTTAAGCATTCGTGATGTGCCTGATGACGTGGGCTTTTCCAGTGGTGTTCATCAGGGTAATGGTGTCTGGTTGTTTGAAGATGCTTCCTTAGAGAGTGTTGCGCTTCAAACTGCCCCCGATTTTGATGGAGAGTTTACGCTTACATTACAAGCTCAAGCTATAGAAAGCTCTAGTGGAGATGAAGCATTTAGTGATGCTCATGAACTTTTCTTTCTCTTACATGCCCCCATTCTAGATGCAGAGGATGTCTCTACAAATACGGATGGGTGGGTAGAGGGTGTTGTCTCTGGCGGTGGTACAGAAAGCAGTGGAGAGAGTTGGCTTGATACTGTTGATGAGGGACAATCTGGCGCTGACATACAAGAGGGTGATCCGTTTGATGACGTTGTTGATCCATCGCAAAATGATGTGTTCGGAAACGATACAGCGCAAGATCAAGTAGAAGGAGGATTGATGTCATGACAAAATCGAAAAATTCAACATTTCCAAGCACACATTTTTCTGGGAATGGTGGCTTAATGTCGTTGATGACATGGCGCTATTGGACGCTTATTCAACCTGAGCGAGGAGCAAGAGGGCTACCATTTTTTGATCTTATTGGCAGTACTATTTTAATTAATATCCTAGGGTTGGTTCTTCCAATTATGATGCTTCAAATTTATGATCGTATTTTACCAAATGAAGGTACTGCGACGTTGAGTTTTCTTGCTATAGGGGTATTGGTTGCCATTTTGTTTGATTCTGTTTTACGTGTGTCTCGTGCCTATTTAACGGCGTGGTCAGGTGCTGTACATGATCATGCGTTGAGTACATATTTGATGGAAAAAATGTTCCGAATTTCTTATATGGAATTTGGAAGCAAGTCTATCTCAGAACGATTGGTGCAGTTACAGTCTTCTTCTAAGCTTCGTGAGTTTTATTCAGGGCAAAGTTTCTTAACGTTGCTTGATGTTCCGTTCGCGTTCATCTTTCTGGGTGCTATTGCATATATTGGTGGTTGGATGGTTCTAGTGCCTCTCTTTGGGATTGCTCTTATTGCCGTTGTGACATGGTTTAATGCACGAAAAACACGAGAATTGGCGATGGAGACTGATGATCTTGAGGCGGTGCGTATAAATGCGGTGATGCAGACATTAAAAAATATTCAGACCGTTAAAGGGCAGGCGATGGAGAACATTTTAATGCGTTCTTATGAAACAAATAAAGCCGTTCATGGGCGTTCATCATTTCGTTTTGGTCAAATTCAAATGAAGGGAGCTGTGTTTGGGCAAGCTGTGTCGACACTTGCTTTAATTGCAACGGCTGGGCTTGGGGCATTGTTTGTTATGCAGGGCGTTTTAACGATTGGTGGGGTTGCGGCATGTGTGTTGCTATGTGGACGTGCGGTTCAACCGGCACAAAAAGCACTATCATTATTTGGACGGATTGGAGCAACACGTAGAGCATTAGATTCTGTAGAAAGCGTCGTAAGTTTACCGCAAGCTAAAAAACTTATTCTTCCTGCTGCGACGGCAGCAGATACTATTGGGCAAGTTGAAATTAGAAAACTTGGTTTTTCGTACAAAAAAAATGGACCTTATTTATTTAAGGATTTATCATTAAGTGTCCAACCAGGTGAGGCGATTGCCATTCAAGGGGATACGGGAAGTGGTAAATCTACGTTGCTTTCGTTGATTATGGGCTTGTACCCTCCAACGGAAGGGAAAGTAACCATGGATGGGCATCAATCGCATCGTATTGACCATACTTTCTTGAGTCCTGGTGTCGCCTATCTTCCTCAAAAGCCTGATTTAGTGCATGGCACTATTTTAGAAAACATCACTTTATTTAGATCAGAGACCCACCGTCAGCAAGCGTGCCATGTCGCCCAAATATTGGGGCTTGATGATGTTGTGCTTCGTCTACCACATGGCTATAACACTGTGATTGGGAAGGGGCAGGCAAGTTTATTGCCCGATGGGATGATTAAGCGAATTGCAATTGCCCGTGCACTATTAGATCCGTCACGTTTAATTTTATTTGATGAAGCTGATGCTTACTTAGATGTTGATGGGCGTGCGCGCCTATTCAAGCTGATGAAAGGTTTAATTGGGAAGTGCACGCTTATCATGGTGAGTAAAAGCCCAACTATTTTCCAACTCACAAACCGTTGCTATCGACTTGAGAACGGTAAATTAGAGAGCGCACATCGTGGGGCTGCGTTTAATGCTGCGAATATAGGCTCTGCTAAGTCTTCTGAGGAATTTATGAAAAAGGGGACACTATTATGAGCGATTCTGCACATGAAAATAGTTTGGAGAGTAATTCATTTGGTGTGTCTGGTGCGGCGTCGTCACAAACGTTTTTCCCAAGTCTTGTTGACCGTCGTCACTATGGGGAACGGTCGGGGCATGGTGATCCCCAACAATTACAAAAGGCGTTGATTAAAAGTGGGCGATTGGGAGACCCTGAAAACTTGTCCGTTTATGCTTTGGCGCTGAGCCCATTGTTAATGGCTTTGAACTGGAGAGGACAATTTAGACAACTGTGTGAGGCTCTCCCCCAACGCAATGTGAATATCACAGAATCTGAATTACGTAATATTTTGGCACGCTTGGGATATGTGAGCGATAAAGCGTTTGTGCATATGAACCAGTTGGATGAACGCCTTGTTCCATGCGTATATACGGGAAAAGATGGAACTGTCTTTACGGTTCTTGCGAAGGACGATTATGGAACCACTGTGTTTAATACGTTCCTCGACCGTGCGGATATTATAGCGCATGATGAGCTTATAAAAGGTGAGGCTATATTCTTTTATGATCGTTATGATGCGCATATTCCCGAACACCTTCAAAATCGTTTACCAAGAGCAAGCGATCAAGGATGTTGGTCGCACTATGTTTTAAGACGTTTTTCTGGCTTGATAAAACAAGCGCTTGCGATGTCTCTTATGATTAATCTATTGGGACTGGTTGCACCGTTTCTTGTGATGGCCGTTTTGGGTGTTGTTGTTTCAACGCAGAACCTTACGACCCTTGCATGGTTTTGTTTGGGTGGAGCTATTGCTGTCGCGGCTGAGATTGCTCTGCGCCTTTTGCGAGGTGAGATTATGGGCACAATTTCTGCGCGTTTGGATCATATATTTTCTGTCTCCCTGTTTGATAAAGTTTTGAGGTTGCCGTTGCAATTTACTGAAAATTCAACTGTATCAGCGCAAATGGCACGACTTCGGGATTACATGTCTGTTGGACAGTTTATTAGCGGGTCTTTGATGGTTTCGCTCTTGGATCTTCCTTTTGTCATTATCTTATTAGGGGCAATGGCGTTGTTTTCTGTGAAGATGGCGGCGCTTACGCTCATTTCAATGGGGGTCTTTGCTATCATTGCTATATCGATGAAACGCCTTATCCGTCGCACGATTACGAACGGTGCAGATGCCAATGTACGAAAACAAGAAATCATTATTGAGACTTTAGAAAATCGTGACATGTTGCTACGTGCAAATGGTGTGGATGCATGGATATCTCAATATAGGGATTCGTGTGGGAACGCGGCAAAGGCAAGTATGAAGACATTTTTGCTCGGTTCTATTTTGGAAACTTCAGGCTATACGATGACCATGTTGGCGGGCGTTGCAATTGTGAGTGTAGGTATCTTTGATGTTTTGGCCGGTGTAATGCCAATTGGAGGCTTGGTTGGTTCTATTATATTATTGTGGCGTATAATAAACCCAGTACAGACGGTGCTATCCAATCTTCCTCGCATTGAACAAATAGGGTCTTCATTGAAGCAAATTGATCGCCTGATGCAAATGGATGCAGAGCATGATGGGTATATAAAGACACAGTCATTGGGTCGACTTCGTGGAGATATATTTGTATCGCGTGTTTCTATACGACATACACCAGATTCAGAACCTGCCTTGCTTGGCGTTAACTTTGAAACGAAGGCAGGAGAAATGCTTGCAATCACAGGTGCGAATGGTTCAGGGAAGTCCACATTGTTTAAAGTACTTATTGGACTCTATCGTCCTCAAGCAGGGCAAATCCAAATTGATGGTGTTGATATTCGCCAAATGAACCCTGCAGAACTAAGGCATGCTATTGGTTACATGCCCCAGAAGGCGGCGTTGTTTCCGGGAACGATTGCCTCAAACTTGCGATTATCTGATCCCACAGCGAGGGAGGAGGATATGCGTGATGTTATGATGTTTGTGCAAGGCTTGGATGCAATTAATGCACTTCCTAATGGTTTAGAGACGTGTATTAGTGATGACCAAAGTCACGAGATATCCGATTCACTTGTTCAGAAGATATCTTTGGCTCGTGCGATGATTGGACGCCCTGGAATTTTGCTTATTGACGAAATTGAAGGTGTCTTTACGCAAGCTGAGAAAATCATATTCCTTGGTCATCTACAAAATATGGAAGACCGCCCAACCATCCTGTTTTCAACACAGGATGATGTGATTATTCGTGCGTGTAACCAAGTCCTTATCTTTAATAATGGTGAGTTAACGCCTGCTGAAAACATACCAAACTAGAGGAGATTGATCATGAGTAAAAAAGAAATACTCAAAAAAAAGAAAAAAAAGAATAAGGGGCAAGCTGTTGAAGCGCATGTGAAGCCTTCCATGACAATGCAAAAAAATAACGGAGGTGCACGACAAAAAGAAAATCAATTGGCACATCTATCTCACGCGGTGTTTTTAGAAGAATCTGGAAATCCTCGGCTTATTCGTCGGGCAACGCAAGTGACAATGGCGACCCTGTTTCTGTTTCTTGGCTGGGCAGCTTTGACCCCGGTGGATGAGCTTTCTCGTGGTTTAGGAGAGGTCGTTCCAAGCAGCAGTGTTCAAAATGTCCAACACTATGAAGGTGGAATTGTTGAAAGTATCCATGTTGAAGATGGACAGTTTGTTGATAAAGGCACTGTTCTTGTCAGCTTAAACCCAGTCGGTGCGGAAGCTGATTTACAAGCTATGCGTGTTGAGGGCGTGGCCTTGATGTTGGAACGTGCCCGTCTTCAAGCGTTTACGGAGGGACGAGATGTTGATTTTTCAGCATTTCAAAAAGATTATCCTGAGCTTGTTGATGATCATAAAAAAATACTAACGAGTAGTCTGTTGGACCGTGCTCAACAGGTGATGACGTTTGATAAGAAAGTGGAACAAGAACAAGAAAAACTTTTAGGCTTGAAGAAGAAACTTGGAAGTGAACGTGAGAAAAGAACGATTGCCAAAGAAGAACTTGATATAAATGAGAAGCTATACAAAAAAGGGCATAATTCACGCGTTTCATATTTGAATGCAAAGAAGGAGTATGCACGCGCAAAAGAAAACGTGAATATGACGAGGTCTGAGATTCGTGTCACAGGGCAGGGGATTGAACAAGCTCAAAGTGAACGTGCCCAAATTGATACTAAGCTTCGTCAAGATGCTTTTAAATCTCTCGCTGATGTTGAGTTGAAGCATTCTTCTCTGATTGAAAAGATGAGAAAGTTGGAAGATAGATCACTACGTTTGGCTGTTGTGTCTCCTGCACGAGGGATCGTAAAGGGGCTTAATACAAAGACGATTGGTGCTGTTGTTCCACCAGGGGGGTATATTGCGGATATTGTTCCTGTTGATCAAAGTTTGATTGTTGAGACAAAGCTGTCTACTCGCGATATTGGGCATATTAATATTGGGCAGAAAGTGAATGTTAAAATTGATTCATATGATTTTTCTCGCTATGGCGGTATTAATGGAACGCTCCTTAAAATTTCAGCAACTACATTTTTGGATGAAAAAACCAGTGAACCTTATTACAAAGGCGTTGTTGAGCTCGCCCAAAACTATGTGGGACAACGTGCTGATCGTAATCCAATATTACCTGGTATGACGGTACAAGCGGATGTGATTACAGGAGAGAAATCTGTCATGGCGTATTTGTTGAAACCTGTTGCGTTGGCGGTTGATACTGCTTTTTCTGAACGTTAATCATAAAACTTACAAAGGAGAACATCATGAGTTTGCAGATAGATAGTACGGAGGATAACGGAGCGTATATTTTTACTTTAAGTGGTGATCTTGACGCAGGAAGTGTGCCTGCTCTGCGTCAATCGTTGGAAACAAGTATGCGTGATAGAACGGCTTCGATTATTTTGGATTTTAATGCGGTTGAGTTTTTAGATTCAACGGGAATTGGTGCTGTTATTCAAGCTCATAAGCAAATCTCAAAAATGGGTGGTACTTTTAAGTTGATGCATATGAAGGGGCAACCTCTACAAACATTTACTTTTTTGAAGCTTAATCATCTTATTGATTCTACATGATTTTCTAAATTATATTTGGTGGCATACGGTTGTGTTAGACGCTATAGAATAGAAAACAGCCATGTTAAAATTCTTAATATTGTAATTATATTATTTAACACAACTGCTTATGGAGAAGCGATATGTACAATTCTCAAAAATTCATCGCAAATGAGGAGGCTCTCAATTTTGAAGAAGCTCAGTTGAGTGAGGCACCTGTTGTTGTGTTGAGTAAGGCGCTGTCACAATTTGATATGAACGAGGATGCTCAGGTTTGTATTGATTTGTCTGGTGTCGAAAAATTGGATAACGTGTCTTTGGCCGTTTTGGTGAACTTTATTTTTAAACGGGATGCTCATAGAAAAGTTGAAATTTACGGCGTGTCACGTGCGGTGGAAAAAGCAGTTAAGCTTCTGAATCTTGATCGTTATGTATGGACACATCGGAGGGCATAAAAATGTTAGTTTATAGGTTGATACGTTTTCTTTTAATTGGAGTTGTTGGTGTAGGTCTCTTTGCCACGTCTGTTAGTTCGGCACAGGAGTTGTCCATTTATGATGAAGGACTTTCTGAATTTTCTGACCGTAACTTTGATCTTGCGGCACAACAGTGGGGTGCGCTCGCAAATCGTCTTGAGCGTTTAGGAAGTCAAGATGATATTCAGCTCAAACGTTCTGCATTTGCGCATGTCCTTGCGACGGTGGCGTATGAAAAAGACAATGATTCACGTGCATATGATAATTGGTCATCAGCGGTGCGTTTATATGAAGAAACACTTACAAAATGGGATGATCAGAGACGAGTTATTACGAAGCGTTTGGAAAAACTGGTTGATGAAGGCTATGTATATACAACTGAGGAGCTTAAAAAGAACGAGATAAACTCAGACGATCATATTCTTTTAAAGATGCAGGATGTGATGAGTCTTGGTTATTACGATGGTCCGCGTGCAGGGTTGGCACATAAAAGAGACTACATGAATAATATTGATGAGCCATTTTATAACAAGCCATCCCTATTTGATGGTTATTAATAGTGTGGTTTTTTAAAAGGTATATGGCACGTGAAAAAATTTAAGGCAAATTTTACTCCGACACTGGGGGAGTTGAGCAAAGCGCGGGCGTGGCTTAGTTGTGTTCTACCTGAGTTTTTTATTCAGTATGGTTTAGAAACCCCGGATGAGGATTTTGTGAATAAAATCGTGCTTTGTTTGTCTGAAGTAATGGCCAATACGGTGGATTATGCGGATCCTGCTGCACGTGAAATTAAAACTCATTTAGTTTTGAAAGGGAAGGCTGTTTGTCTTGAGATAGAAGATGATGGAGCTCCCTTCCTGAATTTTGAACAAGCATTAAAATCGGCAAGGGGAGTCCATAATGTTCCAACATTAGACGGTCGAGGGCGTGGTCTCTATTTAATCGGGGAGATGTGCACGGACTTGCAGTACACTGTAAAAACGAATGATAAAAATTCTTTTAATAAAATGGTTTTGAAATATGATCCATCACGATGAATATAAACAAGATAATCTGTCTATAGTTCTTGTAGACGACGATGATATTATTCGGGAAATTATCCGAGTTTATTTAGAAAATCGGTATGATGTAGATGATTTTTCAAATGCGCCAGATGCCCTAGAATTCCTTAAAACGCATAATGCCGATCTTATATTGAGTGATATAAATATGCCAGGCATGAATGGTCTTGAGCTTAGGGATGCATTAAATGATTTTACGCATTTGGAGGCAGTGCCTTTTATTTTTCTTACGGGATCTCTGGATGACACGTTAAAGAACAAGGCTAAAGCACTAGGTATAGATGACTTTATAAGAAAACCCGTTCAAAAAGATGATTTACTCAATACTGTTGAGCCAATTTTGCTGCGACGCGCGCAGGTGGCCACTGCTTTGGGGCGTATGTTGGATGTGCAGGTGACGGAGTCTTTAAAGCCACACTTACCAAATGAAGCACGTGGTTTCAGGATGATTTTAGAAAGCCAAGAGGCGAGTGCAGGGGGTGGGGATCTTGTCCTTCATATTTCACATAAAGACTTTGACTTTATTATTATAGCGGATGTTATGGGGCACGGTGTTGAAGCTAAGTTTTTTGCCCATGCTTATGCAGGTTATATATATGGGTTGATGCGGTCTTTTGCCGATACTCTTTCCCCTGAAGGGTTTTTAGAGCGTTTGAATAAAGCTATTTATGAAGATAGCTTGTTGGAGAAATCCATGCTTACGGTATGTGTGGCACAGCTTTTTCCCGATGGGCGTGTTATTGTGGCCACCGCAGGACATCCTGCACCATTGATTGCAGTAAAGAATGGTGTGTATGAATTGGACTGTAATGGGATGCTGTTGGGGGCGTTGGAAGATACAACCTATGAGGCAGCACATATTGATTTATCTAAAGGAGGACGGCTTTTGCTGTTCTCTGATGGATTGATAGAGTTGCCGACAATGCTGGATAACCCAGAAGGTGTTTATGTGCAAATTGCAAGGCATTTGGGTGAGACATTTTCAAAAACGTTGGAGGAATCTGAGGCTATATTACAATCATACTATAAGAATGAATGTAAAGATCTGGGGCTTAGGGATGATGTCACATATGTTTTTCTTGAGTTCGATGCATCAAAAGTTTTGAAAAGCAAAAAATATGATGGGTATCGGAGATTATTTTAGCCAACGTCGCTGTAAGTAGCGTGACCGCGCATAACGCGATCACATTGTAATTTATTATTCTTTTTTATTTTAGAAGAATTGTTGCAGCTTCTTTGGGAAGGTTTTGTGTGAACTCATCATCTAAAGTTTCCGCGCCACTCATAAGGCGATAAACGATTGAACCGTAAATCATATCAACAGCAAGTGCTGTGCTTATGCCTTCGCGGAATTCTCCATTTTCTTTTCCTTCTTCGATAAGGTTAGCAAGTGTTTCTTCATGCTGAAGCATGAAATTCTCGTAAAACAATGTGAGTGTTTCTTCACTTGATTGTGCCTCTGCCATGATCTCTATAAGGATTTTTCCGTTTTTACCTTTGAGAAGGCGCATAAAGCGTTCGAGTTGATTTTTTACGGATTGCATTGTTGTTGAACTTGTAGGTAGATCAGGCGTGTTTCCTAATTGGTAAAGAAGGGCATCAAGAACAACGGCAACTTTGTTTGGCCACCAACGGTAGATTGTTGTCTTCCCAACGCCAGCTTTCTTTGCAATGGCTTCGATTGAGAGTGCTTTGACTGAGCTATGTAGGAGGAGACGGTTTACAGCATTAAGAATGGATTTTTTTGACGTCTCTGAACGTGGGCGTCCGCGTCTTTTTTCTTCATCTTCGGAAATTGCTGGTTCATGATACTTCATTGATGCATTCGACATTTTTAAGCCTTTTTGTATTTGATTTTTTATGACGTGTCGTATTGTTATACGATCAAACAAAGAGAATCAAGGGGATGAAAAAATATAATTATTTTGTTTGCACGTAAATTTGAATGGTTTATAACAGTGACATGCAGAAAATGTGTGCAATAGAGCGTAACAAATCAGAAAAAACGGAGCGGCATCTACATAGTTTAGATGTGCGTGGCGTTTAACCCCCTCGATTATCATGGAAGTTTGGATATTATTTTACGAAGATATTGAGTCTTCAACTAATGAAGCTTTTGAAATCAGACGATTTCAAGCGGAAGCTAAAGATATGGGGATTACTTTAAAGGTCTTCTCACCTGAGCAGTTTGATTTGTTGGTGACAGATGAAGACCGTAAAACGGTTTTGATTGATGGTGAATCTGAACCTCTTCCTGATTTTTTGCTTCCTCGTACACCGCCGATTGAATCGGGTTACTTCTCACTTGCTGTTATTCGTCAGCTAGAGCGCCTTGGTGTTGAGACATATAACGGCTCTGTTTGTATTGAAGCGGTTGCAGATAAGATGCATACGCATCAAATTTTATGTGAGCAGGGGTTACCGACACCAGTTACAATGCTTGCAAAGTTTCCTGTTGATCTTGCCCTTGTTGAAAAACATATTGGTTTTCCTGTCGTTGTTAAAACCCTTCTCGGGGTTAATGGTACGGGTGTGTTTTTGGTTGAGACTGAAGATGCTTTTAATGATTTAATGAATCTTGTTGGCGAGACCAATCCAGATATTCAGCTTATTTTTCAAAAATATGTTGCGGCTAGTCGTGGTCGTGATCTTCGCGTTTTTGTTGTTGATGGCGAAGTCCTTGCTTGTATGGAGCGCCGTGCAAAAGATGGCGGCTTTAAAGCTAATTTTAGCCAAGGTGGAGCTGTGGAGCAGTTTGATTTGGATGAAGAAGCTAAGCAGATCGCAATCAGAACATCTGAGGTTTTAGATATCCGTGTGGCTGGGATTGATTTGTTGTTTACTGATGATGGCTTTACAATTTGCGAAGCGAATACATTCCCTGGCTTTAAAGGGCTTGAGCAAGCGTGCGACATTAATGTTCCACGCTCTATATTTGAGTCTATGCAGCGCCGTTTAGATGAAAAGTTTAAACCTGAGTTTGCCCTCGACGACCAAGCTGTCGTCTAAAGCCTATTGGAAACCTGTTGGTGCATTTCTTCTTACAGTAGACCTTCCTCTTGAAAATTCCATGATTGCTAATCCACGCTCAACAAGACCATTTGGTCTGAAACGGAATATACCATCTAAGCCATAGAATCCATTTGCTCTGATCATTGTTTCTTTTGAATAGTCACTTCCGCGTTTATGAAGAGAGATTGCGAGTGCCGTTGCATCATATCCAATACTGGCGAGGCGCGGAGGTGATATTCCGTAAGTGTCCTTGTAAAGGCGGTTAAAGCGATCACGTTGCATTGGGGAAGGTGCGGCGTACCATGCACCATCTAGTGCGCTTGAGTAGGCGCGTTGATTGTTATCCCAGAGGCCAAGCCCGAGACGTTGAAGCTCTTGGTTAGATAGCCCCTTAGAAATCAAATGATTGGAGATGCTTGTTGCTGTTGCCATATCAACGGCGAGCAAAATAGCCTGTGATTGATGGGCAATGATATCGCTATATAATTTATTTAAATCTAAATTGTTTCCATTAATCTTGTGAATATGTGGGGCAGGGTAGCGTGCTTTTGACAGAAACTGTTGCGCGGTATTGGTTACAAGTGTGCCGTATTGATTGTCTTTTGTTACAACTGTAAACCGCCCACGTCGTTGGTTTATTGCATAAGTTAAGATGCTTTCAACTTGTGTGTTTGCAAGGAAACCCATGGCAAAGCTGTTGTAACTGACTGCGTTCTGATCTGTGGTAAATCCGATGACATTGATACCATGAGGTGCAGCAGCTGCCGCCGCGCTTTTTACTGAATTTGAAAAGAGAGGGCCTAAAATTAAACTCGCACCATTATTGATGGCTTCTTGTGTTGCAATTTGTGTGCCCGCAGGTGTTCCTTTTGTATCTCGTGGGATGAGTTGAAATTCTTGTGGTCCCATGTCGAACAAGGCCAGTTGTGATGCATTTAAGATGGCTTGTCCTATGTTGTTTCCGTTTCCAGTTAAAGGAACGAGAAGAGCCACTTTTACAGGTTTAGCAGGAAGTATGCTTTGTTCCTGTTGTGGTGCAAGGACAGTTGATTGGCGTGCTGTTGGCCCGTGCCATTGACTCTGTGTTGTTGGGGTGCACCCATTGAGGACAGGGAGAGTAAGAAGTACTCCAAAAATTAGGATCAATTTTTGTGATATTGTTGATTGGCTTATATAAGCGTTCATTTGGATTTCCCCTTCAATATATAGACAGACATATATATTTTAATGTGATATTTATTCTTAATGCGAGACGAGATGAAACACAACAATCCCCCTACAACTATTAAGCTTACTGTGGACAAGGTACCTCTTCGGGCAGGGCTTTACCTTGTTGGCACACCGATAGGGTATCTAAAGGACATTAGTTTAAGAGCGTTAGAGACGTTTATGTCTGTTGATTTTGTGGCATGTGAAGATACACGTGTAACGGGTAAGCTTCTTCACCATTACGGTATTCCAACCAAGAAAATTAAGTACAATGATCATAGTAACCTTCGGGCACGTGATAATATTATAAACATTATTGAACAAGGACAGTCCGTAGCTTTATGTAGTGATGCTGGGCTTCCGTTGATTGCAGACCCTGGATATAAATTAGTTGCTGAATGTGTTGAAAAGGGTTTGTATGTTACATCCATACCCGGCGCAAATGCCGCGTTGACGGGGTTACAGCTTTCCGCAATGCCAACAGATCAGTTTATATTTTTGGGGTTTTTAGCAACAAAGAAAAAAGCCCGTGAGAATTACCTTAAACGCTGGAAAGATGTTCCTGTTACACAGGTGTATTATGAGAGTGCACGCAGAATCGTAGATAGTATTCGTGCGGTACAAACAGTTATGGGTGAACGGCATGTCGTCGTGGCGCGTGAGCTTACGAAATCATATGAGGAAGTGTTGTCGGGAACATGTTCTGAACTTATTGATCGCCTTGAGGCAAAACCTATTAAGGGTGAAGTTGTATTTATTGTATCGGGTGAAGGCGACGTAAAAGAACTAAATGATGAGGATATCCTAGAACAGCTTCGGTGTGAAATACATACGCAGGGGCATTCTGCGAAAGAGGCTGTGCGCATTGTTATGGATCAATCTGGTTGGCCTAAAAAGAAAGTTTATGAACATGCTTTGACAGTGAAAAATGAATAAGCGCCATGATTATAAAAAGGGACTTTGGGCAGAAAGAATTGCAATAGTTTTTTTAATGCTTAAAGGCTATAAAATACTGAAAAATCGTTATAAAACACCTGTTGGTGAAGTTGATATTGTTGCGAAGAAAAGAAATGTTTTTGTATTTGTCGAGGTGAAGCGTCGCCCAAATTATGAACAAGGAATTCTGTCTATCTCTTCTGCTTCTCAAAAACGAATTATGCGTGCGGCAGAACATTATCTGATGATGGAAAAACTGGGAAATAGTATGGATATGCGCTTTGATGCCATCATCATATCCCCACCTTTTTCTATCAAGCACCTAGTCCATGCATGGACTTCTTAAACGTACGGACTATCATATTGGGGACAAGATAACTCTCTAAGTGATTCTCTCGCATGCGATTATAAAAATACAGGAATGGATGTACGTCGATGAAAACTACAAAAATACTATCAATGTTGGGGCTTGTTTCCTTAATGGCGTTAAGCTCTGGGTGTACGACACTTGGTGTTGCTCTTGGTGCTGGCGCTAAGACAGGGATAGAGGCAGCGAAAGAAGGTGGTATATCACGTGCTGTTACTGATTTTACGATCCAAACGCAAATAAATAATTTGTGGTTTCAGCAAGATGTGGATATTTTCCGGAAATTGGATTTGACAGTTAATCAAGGTCGCGTGTTAATTACAGGTGTTGTTCAAAATTCTCAACATCGTGTGGATGCCGTGCGTTTAGCGTGGCAACCGAAGGGTGTTAAGCAAGTTATTAATGAAATCCGTGTTGCTGAGAGTGAGGGGCTTCCTGGGTATGCTCGTGATGTATGGATTACAACGCAGTTACGTACGAAGTTGACTCTTGATAAAGATGTTCAATCTATTAACTACTCCATTGATACTGTTCAGGGGGGTGTTTATCTTATGGGTGTTGCTCAAAATCAAAATGAATTGAACAAAGTTATTGACCAGGCGCGCACAATTTCTGGTGTTAAAGAAGTAGTAAGTTACGTGAAATTCGCGGGGCAACCTCTGACGCAAGACACCTTAAACGCACCATCTCAACCGCAATATGATCAGTATTCAATTGGGCAACCAGTAGAAAGCACAATCTCTCCTCAAGCAGGGGGAGGAGATGTTCCTCCACCGTTGATGTCTCCATATTCAAAAAGCCCAGAAGGGCTTTCCCCTATGTCACGACCAGAGCCATATGTTGCGAATAAGAATTTACCGCCTCCGGGGCAATGGGCTGGAAATGGTGGGCAACAAGTCGCGCCGGTGCAGCAGTCGTCAACCTATTCCGGTGGCTTAAGAGAATCTGTACAAGCATATCCTCTAAATGATTAAGGCAAAATGATTAAGAAAGGGCGTTCGTTTGATTGAGTCACAAGCATCAAATATTCTTTCACAGTTAAGTGAAGTTGGTGAACAACTTGATACTGATATTGATTTATTTCAAACCGCTTTATTAATTGCCGCATTGGATCATCCTGGTCGGTTGACTGAACGTTATACCTTGCACATAGATCGTATGATTGAGTCTTGTGAGCAAGCGTTTGATGGTTTGGATGATACCGCGGAAAACAGATTGAATGTATTGCGTAATGTTCTCTTTTCTCAGGAAGAATATGACGGAGATGCTGAAAACTTTGATCGCTTAGATAATGCTGATATTATGTCCGTTATCGATAGACGGTGTGGCCTACCAGTTA